>Ga0181535_10001902_pt1 | contig 26280 bp, 24 predicted proteins | sample PEATcosm2014_Bin_44_FD_119774 | JGI IMG/M metagenome (GOLD analysis project Ga0181535, IMG submission 119774) | Peatland microbial communities from MTU Mesocosm Facility, Houghton, MI, USA - PEATcosm2014_Bin17_30_metaG | ecosystem: Environmental > Terrestrial > Soil > Wetlands > Peat | place...
ATCGCGTTCGCCCTCCGCAACCGCACGGTGCCCCTGCGCAACATCGGCGCCTGCCTGTCGCCCGACAACGCATGGATATTCCTCCAGGGCCTCGAGACTCTCAACCTCAGGATGGAGCGCCACTCGGCGAACGCCCTGGCGGTCGCCGAGCATCTCGCCAAGCACCCGAAATCCACCTGGATCCGCTATCCCGGCCTCAAGAGCGATCCCGCCTACCTCGTCGCCAAGGACCTGCTCAAGAAGGGCTTCGGCGGCATGGTCGTCTTCGGCGTGAAGGGAGGCCGGCCGGCGGGAGAGAAGCTCATCGAGAGCCTCCGGCTGTTCTCCCACCTCGCGAACGTCGGCGACGCGAAGTCCCTCGCCCTCCATCCGGCGAGCACTTCGCACTCCCAGCTCTCCGAGGAGCAGCAGAAGGAGGCGGGCCTCACCCCCGACCTCGTCCGCCTGTCCGTCGGCCTCGAGAGCCTGGAGGACATCATCGGGGACCTGGACCAGGCGCTCGCGAAGGTCTGAATGCCCGGCTAAACGGCAAAGGAGGAGCCTGCCGCCGGGGCGGGCTCCCCTTTACCCGTCTCCGCGGGTCGCCGGCGGCGGGACCTCGGCTCACGCCGCGAAGACGACCGAGACCTTAGTCCCTCCCGCCCTTTCGGTCCGGAGGCTCGCGCGGATCCGCGAGGCGAGAGCCTCGACCGGGGCAAGGCCGAAGCCGGGCGGCATGCTCGCGCCGCGATGGGATACGCTCAGGCGGGCCTCGGCCCCCGAGCGCTCGAGCTCTACGCGGAGTTCTCCCCTTCCGTCGGGATAAGCGTACTTTATGGAGTTGGCCATCAATTCCGCGAGGATAAGGCCGAGGTATAGGGCGCGGTCGGAGTCGACGTCGAGCTCGACGATCTCGAGCGACAGGCGCAAGGCCGATCCTTCCGGCGCGAAAGCTTTCAATATCGCCGCCGAGAGCTCCCTGAGGTAGCCGCCGAGATCGACCCCGCGCGGGCCTCTCGAGGCGTCGAGCGCCTCGTAGATCGCCGATATCGCGCGGATCCTCGAGACGGCGCCCCTCATAGCCTTCTTCGCGTCCTCGCCGACGAGCTCGTCCACCTGAAGCCCCAGCATCGAGGCGGCCATGTCGAAGCCGCTCCTCATCCGATGCCGGAGCTTCTCCGCGAGCCCCTCCTCGGCCTTCTTCCTTCCGGAAATGTCGAGATCGATGGCCGCCTCGACGGAGGAGGCCAGGATGACCCCGTCCGACCCTCTGGCGACGAAGCCGCGGCAGTGGAACAGCGCCGCCCTCTCGACCGCCGCGCTGTCGTACTGCGAATAGAGGAAGATCAGAGGTACGTCGCGCGCGCCGAGGATGCGTTCGGCGTCGAAGCCCACGTCCATCAGGACGAGGTCGATCCTTCCCGCGCCTTTCAGGAGAAGTTCGGCGTCCTCGACGCTCGCGGCCTCGAGGACGCGGAATCCCGCGCTCTCGAGCTCCCGCGATTCGCCGCTGGCGGCGACGGGGTCGCCGTCCACGACAAGGACGGTCGATTCTTCCTCGCCCGTCGCCTCGAAGCCGCGCTCTCCCTTCATGCCCCTACTGTAATCCCATCGGCTTCGGGGTCAAGCGCCAAAGCGTCGGGCGAAACCGCGGTCAGGAACCCGTCGAGTCAAGCCGCCGGTTCGGGCGACTCGAACAGCCAGGTCGACAGATAGCGCTCGCCGGTGTCGGGCAGGACGACGACGATCGTCTTACCGGCGCTGTCCGGGCGCTTGGCGATCTGGATGGCGGCCCATAGCGCGGCGCCGGAGGAGATCCCGACCAGGATGCCCTCCTCCTTCGCCAGCTTGCGCGCGGTCGCTCCGGCGTCCTCGTGCTTCACCGTAATCACCTCGTCGACGGTCGCACGATTGAAGACCTTGGGCACGAAGCCGGGGCCGATCCCCTGGATCTTGTGCGGGCCGGCTCGACCCTCCGAGATGACGGGAGAATCGGAAGGCTCGATGGCGAAGGACTTGACGCTCGGCTTCCTGGCCTTGAGGGCCTCCGAAACGCCCGTGATCGTGCCGCCGGTCCCCACGCCGCCCACGACGATGTCGACTTTCCCATCGGTGTCTCGCCAGATCTCCTCGGCGGTAGTCTTGCGATGGATCTCCGGGTTTGCCGGATTGTCGAACTGCATAGGGATGAAGGAATTCGGCGTAGCGGCCGCGAGCTCCTCGGCCTTGGCGATGGCGCCTTTCATTCCCTTGGGCCCCTCGGTAAGGACGAGCTCGGCGCCGTAGGCGGCCAGAAGCTTGCGGCGCTCGACGCTGAAGGTCTCGGGCATCGTGAGGATGATGCGGTAGCCCTTGGCCGCCGCGACGGCAGCCAGGGCGATCCCGGTATTGCCGCTCGTCGGCTCTATTATCACGGATCCTTTTTTGAGCAGGCCCCGGCGCTCTGCATCCTCGATCATGGCGAGGCCTATGCGATCCTTTACGCTCGAGAACGGATTGAGAGACTCGAGCTTGGCGAGCAGGATGACGTCGGATCCGGGCCCGCCGGCCCGCTCGAGCGCGTGGATCTTTACGAGAGGGGTGTTTCCTATGAGATCGGTAATCTTCTCGGCATAAGCCATGGCATTCTCCTTATGAAGAGACGAAATTGAGACGCTCAGCGAAGACGATAAGGCGTCCCGAACAAGCTGCCCACGATCGAGATCGGCGCTAGATGGAGTAATCCCCGTCTCGCGGAGCGGCCGCGTCGCCTACGCTCACGCCGCTTAGATAATCCCTGACGGCCTTCTCCAGGCCGGTCCAGATCGGGAGGGTCGGGCAATCGGCCGACCGCGCGCAGAGCTCCGGCCTATCGGTACACTCGAGGAGGGACGAGCGCCCCTCCAGTACCTCCACGACTTCCATCACGGCAATCTCGTCCGGGGATCGGGCAAGCTCATAGCCGCCCTTCGCTCCACGTGCCGACCTGATGACACCGGCGTTGCGGAGCGGAACGACGAGTTTCGCGAGATAGGTCTCCGGAATCCCTTGTCGCGCGGCGATGGATCCGAGATCGATCGGCCCTTCAGCCCCGCGCTGCGCGAGATCTATGAGGAAACGAAGTCCATATCGCGAGCGAGTCGAAATGAAGCTCACAATTCCCCCCTAACAAGACCATAATAGCATTGATTAAAGTCCCGTCAAAAGTCAAGGGGATTTGCTACCGTAGAGGCTGTCCAGAACCGCCTTGGTCGCCACTCCCGAACCCATAGTGAAGAAGTGGAGGCAGGGAGCGCCCGCATCCAAAAGCTGCCCAGCCAGCCGGACCGTCCACTCGATGCCCGCCGCCCTCTCCTCGGCGGGGCTGCGCGCATCCGAGAAGGCCTGGAGCAGGCCCCTTGGCAGGTCGACGAAGAATGTCCTGGGTATCGAGGCGAGGGACTTCGCCCTGAGCACCGGCTTGATCCCCGGCACCACGGGAACCTTGATTCCGAGCTCGGACAGGCAGGCGACGAGATCCGAGTAATAGCGCGCCTCGAAGACCATCTGCGTGACGACGAAGCTCGCTCCGGCGTCGACTTTTTCCTTCAGCCGGAGAATGTCGGCCTCGAGGTTGGGGGCCTCGAAATGCTTCTGCGGATAGCCGGCCACGCCTATCGAAAAGGATGTCGGCCTTCCCTCGGAGGGAGGCGTGTAGCGCCCCGCATTGAGCGAGGCTACATGGGCGACGAGATCGACCGCGTGAGCGTAGTCCTCGGCACCGTCCTTGCATCCGTTCGCGCCTTGTCGCGCGCGGAGGCCGGGAGGAGAGTAGCGCTCGTCGCCGCGAACTACGAAGATGTCCCTGAAGCCGGCGTAGTGGAGATCTATGAGGAGATCCTCCATGGCTAGCCTGTCCGCCCCCGAGGCCACCAGGTGGGGAACCGCTTGAACGCGGAATTCCTCCCGGATCGCGACGGCCGTGCCGAGGGTGCCCGGCTTGGTCCTGAGAGCGACGCGCGAAGGGCCTTCCCCGGAATCGGCCCAGGCCCTGCCGGCGGGGTGATCGGTGACGCTCACGAAGGCGGGCCGATGGGGCATGATTAGCCCCACGGCGCTCTTGATCTCTTCGATGTCGCCGCCGCGGGCGGGGGGGACGACCTCTATCGATATGCGGCCGCCTTCGGCCAGGGCCTCCAGGACTCTATCCATGCCCGGGATATTACGCTACTCCGCCCGCTTCCGCGAGGGCCGATCGCCGCTCGGGCTCCTGCCCCCGGACGGCGAGGCGCTCGCCGAAAAGGGCCTCATGCGCCACCCTGAGCGCCTCGTCTCCGCGCGAGGCCTCGACCAGGACGCGGAAGGAAGCCATGTCCGGAGCCGGGAAGAAAGCCCTCGCCTGAAAGCCGCTCGCCTCGAAAGCCCTGAGGACCGAGGCCGCCGATCTCGAGGCGCAGCCGAAGCCCGCAACGGTTATCTCGGCGCAGGCTATGGGGCCGCGCTTGATGGCCAAGGCGCGCGGTCCCGGCAGGCCGCGGGGACAGCCGAGGCCCACGCGGGTCCGGACCCGCGAGCCGGAGCATCCCAGTATGCGCAGGGGCACGCCCGCGGCTCGCAGCAGCGTGACACAGGGCTGGTGGAGGATCCTCGCGCCGCCCTGCGCCAAGGCTTCGGCTTCCTCGTAGCTGAGCTCCGCTACGGGCCGGGCGCCGCGAACGAGGGCTGGATCGGCGGTATACAGCCCGGCGACGTCCTTGATGAGGTCGCAGCTCCTTGCGCCGAGACATGCCGCGACGACGGCCGCGCTGTAGTCCGAACCGCCGCGCCCGAAAAGGCGATGCACCCCGTCCTCGCCGACGCCGTAGAAGCCCGGTACGACCGCGGCGTCGCGGGTCCCGAGGGCGGCCCGGACGCGGGGGGCCGAGGCGCCCATATCGGCGAGGGCATCTTCCGCATCGGCGCGGCGCGCAACCAGGCCGAGCCTGCCGGGCTCGATCACCGGGGCCGGCCTTCCGATAGACAGCAGGGCGAGGGATAGGCATACCGCGGACAGCCTCTCGCCGGTGGCTAGAACCCTCGCGCGCCTTTCATTGCCGTCCATCCCCGCATCGAGTCCGCCCGGGGAGCCGCGACCGCTCGCCAGGAGCCGTTCGAGCCCGGCGAGCAGGCGGCCGATTTGCGTGAGCGCCGCCGTTTCCGCGGCGATCGGCGCGGCGAAGGCCCTCGCGAATCCTTCGTACTCCTCCCGCAGATCGCATACGAGTTCCGCCCGTCGCGCACCGGAGGAGAGCGCGACCGCCAGCCTATCCGTTACGCCTTTAAGGGCCGAGACGACGACGACGAGGGGGCCTTTATATCCATCCAGGACGTCGAGTATCGCCTGCGCGTCGCCTGCGCCGCGAAGCACTGATCCTCCCAGCTTGATGACGGTATGCTTCATGATGATCGTTTCCTTCCTCATTGATAGAGCGTCCGGCGGTTCCGCATGCCGACGCGAAACCGCGGAGTCGAAGCCGAAGGCCTCGACCGAAGGTCGTGACTGCGAACCCGGGCGCCATTCGCTTCCTGTCTCCGAAGCGAACCTCGGGGCATTAACCCGAGTTCCTAGGACGCCCGGGGCGTCACATCATCATTGAGGAGTGGTAGTAGGCGGTAAGGTGGGAAGAAGGGGAGGAGGCGCTAGCGGAAAAATCCTCGTACATGGGCGCCTCCTTTGTAAAACGAGGTTACTTCCAAAATCGTGCAGGGTCAAGGCCTCCTCGCCGATCGGGTCGGATCGTTGACCAGGGCTCTCGAGGCGTCATAGAGTGGGGCATGCACAAATACCTCATCGAAGGCGGGTTCCCCGTCAAGGGGAGGATAAAGGCCAGCGGCAACAAGAACGCCGCCCTTCCCTGCATCGCGGCGACCGTCTTGGCGGGCGCCCCGGTCGTGCTCCGCAACGTGCCTGCGATAGAGGATGTCCAAGTCATGCTCGACGTGCTGCGGCATCTGGGCGCCTCTGTAGAGGGCCTCGGCCCCAATGCATGGCGGATCGATCCCGCCTCCCTCGACCGCCACGATGTCCCTCCCGAGGATGCCCGCAAGGTCAGGGCCTCCATCCTGTTCGCCGGCCCCCTCCTGGCCCGCTTCGGGAAAGTCGACCTGCCGCCGCCGGGGGGCGACGTCATAGGGCGACGCCGCATAGATACGCACGTCCTCGCCCTGGAGGAGCTCGGGGCTCGCGTCGACATCGACGGGGCCATACGCTTCTCCGCCAACAAGCTCGTCGGCGCGGACATCTTCCTCGACGAGGCATCGGTCACCGGCACCGAGAACGTCGTGATGGCCGCCGTCATGGCCGATGGCCGCACGACCGTCCGCAACGCGGCGAGCGAGCCCCATGTCCAGGACCTCTGCCGCCTCCTCGTCGCGATGGGCGCCAGGATCGCGGGAATAGGCTCCAACGTGCTCAAGATCGAGGGCGTGCAGGGACTGGGAGGGGCCGATTTCTCGATCGGCCCCGATTACATGGAGATCGGCTCCTTCATAGGCCTTACGGCCGTCACCCGCGGCGAGCTCGAGATCGAGGGCGTCGAGCCCGAGGACCTTCGCCCCCTGAGAGTCGCCTTCGGCCGCCTAGGCATCTCTTGGAACCTGAAGGACGGCGTCCTGTTCGTCCCGTCGGGCCAGTCGATGCGCGTCATCGCCGATATAGGCGGCCAGATACCCAAGATCGACGACTCGCCCTGGCCGGGCTTCCCGCCCGACCTCACCTCGATTATGACCGTAGTCTCCACCCAGACCGAAGGCACCGTCCTCATCCACGAGAAGATGTTCGAGTCGAGGATGTTCTGGGTCGACAAGCTCATAGGCATGGGGGCGAAGATCGTGCTCTGCGACCCCCACAGGGCCGTCGTCTCGGGTCCGTCGCGGCTGCGGGGCGATTCCCTCACCTCCCCCGACGTCCGCGCAGGAATGGCCATGGTCATCGCGGCGCTATGCGCCGAGGGCACCAGCGCGATATACAACGTCTACCAGATCGAACGCGGCTACGAGAGCATATGCGAGCGGCTTCAGGGGATCGGGGCAAGAATCCGGAGGACCGAGGACTGCTAGCGCGTCGGCCGAGCCGTCAACTCGGCGTAGGCCGCCCGCAGTTCCCGGAACCTCTCCCCGTCGTCGCCGGGGAGGGCGTCGGGATGCAGGAGCCGAGAGAGACGGCGGTACGCGCGCTTGGCTTCCGCCGGGGGAGCGCCGGGAGAGAGGCCCAGCACCGTCCAGGGGTCGCGCGCGCCGGGGAAGGCCCTGAGCCTCGCCGAGAGAATCTCCCGCGCTCCCAGGCCGCAGTCGCCTAGGGCCGCCCGCAGGGCGAGCTCGGGTCCCGGCTCGAGCCTGGTCCGGCCGATCGCGGCCAGGGCGAAGGCCCAGGCCGCGAGGAGCCGGCGCGCGATATCCGCGTCCGAAGTCGCCAGTCTCTTCGCGAGGGAAGGCAAGTCGGGAAGGGCGCAACGCGCAGCTACATCCACGACGCGCTCCGCCTCGCGGCGCGCTCGGGCCGCCGGCGGAAGAGCCGCCCATGATAGACGCTCGAAGAGAGCCCGCCTGGCGTCGCGGTCCGCCAGTCCCGGCCATTCGCCCCGGAGCGCGAGGCACGCAGCGGCCGAGAAGCCCTCGAGGGGCTCCGGCGGAGCATCTCCCTCGGGGCGCGAGAGGAAGGCGGAGACTCGCGCGCGCGAGCGGGCCTCGAGCCTGGCCGCGTCGAGCATCGCGCCCATGATCAGCCCCGCCGCGAGGCCGAACCATCCGGCGAGGAGGCCCGAGCAGGCGCCCGCTACGGCGCAGGCATGGAGCCTGAGGGCGGCGACGACGCCCTTCCTAATCGATGCCGGCGCCATCGACGTCGCGAGCCCCGGCCATGAGCAGGACGGCGAGGAAGAGGACCATGGTCCGAATCCCGGCGGCCAGGAGAAGCGACGAAAGGCCGGGCGCTATCCTCGCGGACCAGGCGGAAATGAGAATGTCGATCCTCGACGAGATCAGGAAGACGGGAACCAGGGCGGCGGCCATGAAGGGCGCAAGCGCGTAGAGCCCCCTCGGAAAGCCGGCCCCGCGCCTGCGGAAGCGCCCGCCCGCCAGCGCGCCGAGCGCGGCGGCCGTGAATACGGCGAAAGGAAGGGCGCTCCTCGAGAGGAGATCGCCTACGATGGGGGCGGCGTCTATCCCGTAGGCCTTCGCCTCGCCGACCGCCTCCCAAGCCTCGAGGAGAGAGAGGGTCGAAGGGTCGACTCGCGCGGCCAGGGCGCGGTAGGCGTTCTCGGGAACGAGGGGCAGCTCCACGAGGCTCGCCGGCCCCGAGTAAGGCCCCGCGCTCCAGCTCGGCTTGTACACGTTGGCGGGCCTGTCCCTCTCGACGCAGACCAGGAGGATCTTCCCGTCGGTCAGCTTCGCGTAAGGACTCCGGACGAGGGCCCGCGGAATCCCCCCTGCCGCCTCCAGGTACTCGAATTCCCGGAAGTACAGGGCGCCGCCCGACCAGGCCGCATCCTTGGCGGCGATCAGGGCGAGGCTCGCCTCCCTGCCCGAGCCCTTGGCCGAGCCATGGACGGCGGGGACGCGAAAGAGGATGTCCGGCACGGGATAGGACGAGAGGGCGCCGTCGACCTCGTCCTTGAAGAACGCGGTCTTTTCGGTCTCGGTCAGGCTCTCGGCCAAATAGCGCCTAACGTCCGGATCGTCGGCGTGCTTGGCGTCCGCGAGCTCTTTGAACACGCGGTAGGCGCCGACGGGATCGCCCGAGCGCAGGAGGCCGTAGCCCTCGAGCTTGCGCGAGTAAAAGGCGGCTCTTTCCTTGTCGGTGGGATCCGCGCCGCGCGAGTGGAGCTCCTCCCACGAAGTCGCGGCCAGCCTCCTCGCGTCGGTGTAGGACGGATCGAGGCGCGCGGCGGTCGAGGCGTACCAGTTCGCGCTGAAATAGTCTCCCTTCTCGGCATAGGCGAGCGCCTTCAGGTAGTAATCCTTGGCGGCGACGGGATCCATGGGCTGGACGGCCTCTCGCGCCGGCGGGGGGACGGCGTTCCGAATGGCGTTGATCTCCGCTGCGGACAGCCGGGACTCCAGCTCCGCAACCCTGGGATCACGCCGGGAGATCGCCTGGCATACGCCGAGCTCTTCCCGCGAGCGCGCGAGATCGCCGGCTTCCAGGCTGGCCTTGGCCGCGTCGAGCGAGGACGAGAAGGTCGCGCTCGCCCAGCGGATGCCCGACCTGAGCGCCTCTACCTGGGGACCCGCCATGAGGGCGGCGGCCGCGAGGAAGGCCGAGAGGACGACGGTGGGCACTATCGCTCCCTGCACGAGCTCCTCTGCCTTGCCCTTCGAGGAGCCCAGGGCAATCGCGAGCCCGAGGAACTGCAGGCCCGCGAGGGCGCCCAGGAATCCGTGCAAAGCCTCGGCCGCCTCCCATTTAAGGGCGAAAGCCGGTACGATCCGGTTGGCCGAGTAGGAAGCCATGGCGTAGCCGAGGAAACAGGCGAAGGCGACGATATCCAGGAGGATGGCGACGCCGAAGATCCGGCGACCGCTATTCACCGGCGCGCCTCCTCCGCCGAGATGTCGCCGTGAGCTCCGCCGATCCGAGCGCGAGTCCTATGATGCCCTCGACGCAGGCCAACAGCACGGGATCCGGAAGGGAGAGGCCGGTGCGCCTCGCGAAGGCGTCGATCGTCCCCAGGATGGCGCCTCCGGACAGCGCCGCATCGAGGGCCACGAGTCCCGCTAGGCCGGCTGCCGCAAGGAGGGCGTTGGCGAGGGGCCATCCCGTGATCCTGCATAGGAAGCGGAATCCGATCGCCAAGAGGAGGAAGCCGGCGGCGGCGGAGAAGACCTCGAGAAGAGGCTCGCCGTCCATCGAGTCCAACCGGTCCCATATCCAGTAACCGGAGAAGAGAGAAGCCTCGGGAACGAGGGCGAGCGGAAGGGCGTCGGGGAGGGTCGCCCGATATGCCCTGCCTTGAACATCGACGTCGCCGGTCGAGAAATCGATCGGGGCGCGCGCGGCATATGCGAGGCGCGGATAATCCGAACTGAAATCGACGGCTACCGCATCCAGCGCTTCGCCGCCGGCGAACGAGCCGATCCACAGGGCTACGCGGCCCTGTTGCTCGGCCGTTCCCGCGGGGATCAGGCGAAGGACCTTCGCGCCACCGTTCGAGGAGGTCGCGACCGCCTCGCGCAGAAGGGGCAGCCTGCGAATACCCAGGCCGAAGGACATGAGGATGACGCCGAGGAGCAGAAGGCCCAGCCATCCGGCGGCGCGGCTCCTCACTCTCAGCTCAAAGGAGAAAAAAGCCAAAAAAAGGGTAAAAACCGCGGCCAAAGGTACCAGATCGAGGGCCGCCTTCGCAGCGCCCCTGTAAATAACTCCTGTATCGCTCACAGGCGCGCTAATGGCTATCGAAGCCCCGGCTGCAAAGGATATCAAAATGAGAATTATCACGAATTCGAGACAGGCGCGGCCGATTACTCCGAGCCAAACTTTCATCGAAACACTGTAGCATGGAGGTCATTTGCCTGCAAGCTTGCTTGGTTTTCGGGCTTCCTGCACAAGTTATCCACAAGAATATTCTCGAACCCATTTTCAGAAGCATTTATGGGAAACGAAATTAAGATATCCGACAATTTCAACAAAATTGTCGTCAAGTGGCTGTTGGACAACTAATTATATATTACACAACATTTTATACCCATACAACCAAAGAAAACCTTAGTAATGAAATCAAGGTTCCCAAAGGTCGTATACTTTTTAATACGGTATCCCTCACGAACTGCAATAGTCCTCATGTAGCACACAATTTATCCACAAATCTCAACATCTAATCGATATCCGAAGCCTTTGATCGCCCGGAGCCTGGAACCCAGCCCGGCTTCGACATACTCCATTTTTCGCCTGAGGGAGATTACGCAGCGGCTCAGAGCCTGTCTATTCTTCTGAGCGGAGCCCGAAAGGGCGCTTGCGGCCGAATCGCGCGGTACGGGAAGAGGGGCATTTCTGAGAAGAAGCCGTAGAAGCCTTCCCTCGCTTTCGCCGAGCTCGATTGAGGAACTACTCCCGGCGAGGCGCGGCCCTTTCAGTTCGAAGAGCTTTCCTTCTACGAGGAATTTCCCTTTGGCCAATCGACCGACGCGCGCGCGGAGCTCGAGCGGCCCCCATGGTTCGCGAAGATAATCGGCGCATCCGCGATCGAAGGCCGATTCCATGAGATCCGCCGACCCATAGGCGATGAAGGCGGTTCGCTCGCTCGATCGGGCGAGGGATTCGCGGGGGAGGGAGAGAAAATCCTCGGCGGGAAGTATGACGAAGTCGGGACTCGGGTCATCCAGCCCGGGAGGACCGTTCAAATAGACATTGGCCCCAGCGGCATCCTTCGCCTTATCGGAGCAAAGGCGGTCGGCATAGGAAGAATAGGGCTCATGGTCGGCCAGAATGCGTATCGTCACGCCCCGCTCGCCGCTCGATGCCTTACGGAGCCGTACCCTGGCCCGCCGCCGGAGCCCCGCCCGCGGAGCCGGCCCCCGCGTCCTGGGTGAGCATCTTGCGCTTCAAGTCTTCGAGCATCGCATCGGCGCCGGCCCCCCCCGAGGACTCGAGCTGCGCGAACTGCTTCTCCAGGCTGGCGCCGCTGGTCGCGTCCTCGAGCTCCTTGGCCGCCTCGGTCCTGGCTTCGAGCTCGTCGACCTTCTTGGACATCCGCTCGAAGGTATCGAAGGCGCTCTTGTTGCCCGAGATGCTCGACATCGTCTTGTTTATCTTATCCTGCGCCTCGGCGCGCTTGGCCCTGGCAATAAGGATGTTCTTCTTGCGGGAGGCCTCGTCGATCTTGTTCTGCAGCTCGCGGAGCGAGACCTTGAGCTTCTCGACGGAGTCCTTCTGCGCCTGCCATTGGGTATCGAGCTGCGTGGCGTAGCCCTCGTACTCCTGCTTCCGGACGAGAGCCTCCTTGGCGAGGTCGTCGCGATTCGCGCGGACGGCGAGCATGGCCTTCTTCTCCCAATCCTCCGCCTGGCGCTTGTTCTCCGCGGCCTCGCGCTCGAGCTTCTTCTCGTCGGCGATCGCCATCGCGACCGCCTTCTTGGACTCTATCATCTGCTCGTTCATGTCGAGCAGGAGCTGGTTGAGCATCTTCTCGGGATTCTCGGCCTTGCTGATGAGATCGTTGATATTTGAAGAGACCACGGTCCTGAAGCGGTCGAATATACCCATGTCTCGATCCTCCTAGTCGTCCATGTAGCGGGAGAGCGAAGGATAATGCTCCGAGAGGGCGAAGCCGATCGCGTCCAGCGAGGCCTCGAACTCTTCCTTGTCCATGGTATCGTACTCGAGCGTGTCCATCAGGACAATGTCGTCTCCGTCGATCGCGTAGGCGCCGTGCAGGAGACCGGAATAATTGAGCTTCAACAGCTCGAAGAAGAAGGCCTCCCGATTCTTCGACGGAACGCGCATGGCGTTGGCCCTGATGATCACGACCGGCTCGGCGTATGACACTACGATCCCCGGCAGGCCCTTGCCCGGGTCCTCCACGAGCCAGGTCCCCTCCTGCGGCTCCTCGTACGAGACGCCCAGCGAGATCAGGTATGCCTCTACCTTGTTGAGACCTGGCATAGCGTTCCTCCTCGCGTCCGGGAATCCGAAGGCGACGGCCTCTAGCCCAGGAAGACCTGTCCCGAATTGTCGATGGCGAGGATGGTCTTGCATTCCGAACAGCGGAATCGCCCCGGCCTCGCGGCCTTGAGCTTCTTGTTGCAGATCGGGCAGGAGAAGATCTTGGGGAATACCGAGGCCGTAGCGGTCTGGTCGCCCGCCTGGAAGAAGGCGGTGGCCTCCTCTAGATTGTCCTTGATATTGAAGAATTGGGAGAAGCCCAGCAGCTGGAAGACCTCGTACACCTTGGGCTGGATCTCGAGGAGGACGATATCGCCGCCTCTCGGCTTGACGGCTTTCAGGAAGGCGGTAAAGGAGCCGATGCCCGTCGACGACACGTAATTGAGGCCGCCGCAATTGAAAATCAGGCGAATGAAGCCGGCGTCGATCGCCTTCCCCACGCGCTTTTGGAAAAAATTGGAGTTATAGGTGTCTATATAGCCGGTCAAGAAGAGGGCGAGGCAGTTTTCCACGGGGTCGACTTTCTGGAGGCGGATCTTGAGGCTGTCGTCCTTTTCATCGTCGAAGCCGGGAACGATATCGTTATTGTTCGGCATAGTGCTCCTCTCAGCCCCTCTAATGCATAGTCATAATCATTGTAAAAGCATATTAGCGCTCTCGTCAATGCATTGTCAAACCGGGCCGGCCGGCATTCCTTGAATTATCGGCCTCGAAGCGACGGAACTATACGATCTCAAAAGGAAAGGCCGCCGTCGAGCGCCACGACGGCCCCCGAGGCGAGACAGGGCTCGGCGGCCAGGAGACAGACGGCCGCCGCGGCTATCGACGCCGGTGAGGCGAGGCGCCCGCCCGGGGCTCGAGCGCGGAGGGCCTCCCTCTCGCGCTCGTCGAGATACTCGGTGTCGGCGAGCCCCGGGCAGACGAGGACGCAGCCGACTCCTCGCGGCGCTCCTTCGGCGGCGACGGATTTGGCGAGGACCGCGAGGCCTGTCTTGGCCGCCGCGTAGGCCGCGTTGGAAGAATAGGCCCGAATCCCGTCGGTTCGGGAACCTCCGAAGAGGAGGATCCTGCCCCAGGCCCTCGAGGCCATCGCGGGCAGACAGGCGGAACAGAGGGCCCCGGGAAGGGCGAGATCGAGAAGGGCCAGCCGTTCCCAGTCGGCCAGGCTCGTCCGGGCAAGGCTCTTGCGGGCGAAAGGCCCGAAGGCCACCACGAGTATATCGATGTCGCCCAGGCCCGGTAGGGCCCCGACCAGTCGCGCGAGGCCGGCCTCCGGATCGCCTAAGTCCAGGAGGAAGCCTTCTGCCCCGGCGCCGAGGAGCCTGATCTCTTCCAGCGTCGAGTCGAGCCGCTCCCGCGAGGAGCCGCCATGGACGATGACATGGACTCCCCTGGCCCCGAGCTCGAGGGACACGGCCCTGCCGATGCCTCCGGAGCCGCCCACGACGAGGGCCCGCCTGCCGCTCAGGGAGAGGGATTCGCCTTGCGCCGCTTTCATGCCGCCATTATTATTACCGCCGTTTCCCGCGCAAGCGCAAGGAGAGGAAGTGGGCGAGCCTGACCTGTCGCGATTCGCTGTCGTGCTCTGCAGGGCGGAGGAAGGCGGCAACGTCGGCTCCGCCTGTCGCGCGATGAAGACGATGGGCGTCACGCGGCTGATACTCGCCGGCTGTCCCGGATTCGAGGCCGATCGCGTCAGGACGATGGCGGTCCACGCCTTCGACCTCTTCGAGACGGCGGAATCCTTTCCCGACCTCGGTTCGGCCCTGGCGGGCTTCTCGCTGACGGCGGGATTCACGAGGCGCCGCGGGGAGCGCCGCAAGGCCTTCTCCCTGAGCGCCGAAGCTTTCGCCGCCATGGCCCTGCGCAGGCCGACGGGGTCCGAAGGCCGCGCGGGCGCCGTCGCCCTCGTCTTCGGCAACGAGAGGACGGGCCTCACCGAAGGAGAGCTGGGGCTCTGCTCCCTGGCCGCCCATATCCCCAGCGCCGCGGCCTTCCCTTCCCTGAACCTCGCCCAGGCGGTGCAGATCGCCTGCTACGAGCTCAGGCGCCAGGCCGTCGGCGAAAGGGACGGGAGCGCCGCGCCCGTAAAACGATCGGAGGTAGAGGAGTCCGTAGCCCGAATCGCGGGATACTTGCTGGAGATGGGCTTCTTCAAGGTGACGCGCGATCGGGACCTCTCGGCCTTCCTGCGCGACAGCGCCGAGCGCGCGGCCTACACCGCCTCGGAGCTCCGCTACTTCGAGTCGATATTCCGGAAGGCGGCGGGGATGCTGCGGGGAAAAATCGGCTAGAAGACGATGTGCTTCGCCTTGATTTCCCCGGCGCTTCCGGCCAGGACCAGGGCGCGATGCACGATGTTGCGCAACTGGCGGATATTGCCGGGCCAATCGTAGCCGAGGAGCTTATCCATCGCCTCCCTCCCGATGTCCGTTTCGCCGCGCGAGGCCAGAAGGGCGAAGTGCGAGGCCAGCTCCGCGATGTCCTCGCGCCTGGCTCGAAGCGGAGGCATCGCTATGGTGAGCGTATTGATGCGATAGAGGAGATCGGAACGGAAGCCTCCCTCGGCGGCGGCGCGTTCGAGGTTCCGGCCCGTAGCGGAGACGAAGCGGAAGTCCGCCTCGACGCTCTTCCTCCCCCCCAGGCGTTGGAATTCGCCGGTCTCGAGGACTCGCAGGAGCTTGGCCTGGAAAGGCAGGCTCGCCTCGCCGATCTCGTCCAGGAAGAATAGGCCGCCTCCGGCGGCCTCGAAGGCGCCCGGCCTCGCCACGGCATCGGTAAAGGCCCCCTTTTCGGTGCCGAAGAGCTCGCTCTCCGCGAGATGGTCGGGGATGGCGGCGCAGTTCCGCGCGACGAAGGGCCCGCGTCCGCGAGGCGACAGCTCGTGCAAGGCCCGGGCGGCGATCTCCTTGCCCGTGCCGCTCTCGCCCGTGATGAGGACTGGGAAGCTCGAACCCGCATAGGCCCGCACAAGTTCCTCGACGGCCTTGATCGCGGCGCTGGAGCCGATGAAGGGACTCGCCCGCCCTGCGCGGCTCCACGGGGAAGAGAGGGCGGAATCCAGGCTGCGCTTGAGATCATCGGGCGCGAGGGGCTTCGGGAGGAAATCGGAGGCTCCGCTCCGCAGACATTCCACGATGACAGCCGGATCCGCGTCGGCGGAAAGCACGACGAGGGGGGCGCCCCCGCTCTCGCCGGCAGTCCGGCGGATAAGATCGCCGCGCCCATCGTAGCCGGCCGGAAGGCTGAGGACGACGATGGCCGGGACGCAGCGTCGAGCGGCTTCGGGCCCGTGCCTGAGCTCGGGGCAGTGGAGGACCCGATAATCTCCGGCCAAAAGGGATTGGAAAGCCCTGGCATCGCCAGGGTCATCCTCGACCAGCAGGATCGTTTCCATGGAAGAGTTGGGATACTAAGGGCCGGATGGCCGGAGAGCAATCAGATTTTCGCCTATTAAGGCCCCGCGCATGTAGACGTTCGTCTACAAGAAAACCCGCCTATCTTTTCCTTATCCGGGCTATCAATAGTAAAACATTGTACCATAAATAGATGAACAATCTATAGGCTTTCCATGGCCTACGGGCCAAAAAAGGAAGCCATTCGAGACCCTTGCGGAAAAGCGGCTTCGAGGGCTTGGACCTTCGTTCAGCGAATACCTCGAAGAGATCCGAACACCAGAGATAGATCCCTGAATTGAAGCGGGCGAGGTTGCGAGGAATCCACCTCTCCCTGCCGGGAACCCCCGTGCCGACCAGGAGAAGGCTCGGAGTCGCTTTCTTGACCGCCTCGACGATGGCTCCTTCCATCTGCTTCGGGTAGCGCCCGGCATAGCGGCCGACCACGCGGAGGCCGGGGAAGGTCGACTTGATGTTGACTTCCGCTTTCTGGATGCTCGTCCTCGTGGATCCGAGGATATAGACCGATTTGCCGCGCCTTTCGAGGGCGGCGAGCAGCTTTACGACGAAATCGAAGGGCATGTAGCGGACGGGCTCGGCCCTGCGCAGGAATCGCGCCCCTCTGGCTATCGACAGCGAGATCGGGAGCACGAGGCTCGCTCCGGCGATCATCGTATGGAATTCGCCGGAGCGTCTCGCCCGCATGAGGTCCCAAAGCGAGAGGAGGATGATCTGATGGTTCTTGCCGTCCGCGAATCGGACGACGAGGTCCTCGAGGCCTTCTTCGGGAAGGATATCCACGGGCACGCCGAGGACTCTGATGCGGGTCACGGGGGCTTGGGGATCCATGATGGGCGCTCCGACAGGATAATCTGGGCGGCCGCGACCGCGTACAGCGCGGCCGTCTCGGCCCGGAGGATCGCGCCGGCCAACCTCAGGGGCTTAAATCCCTTACGAAGGAGGAAATTGACCTCCTCCTGCGCGAAGCCCCCCTCGGGACCCACGCAGAGAGCTACCGACTCCGGCGTTCCGGTAAGATACCCGTGCATCGAAGACTGCGCAAGGGGCGTCTCATGGAGGAGAATTCCCGGATCCGAGGAGGAAAGGCCGCTTGCCGCGAGGGCGGCGGGCAATTCGCCGAGGCCCATGGGATCGAGGACCTCGGTGCGCACGCCCGACCCGGACTGTTGGAGGGCCTCGCGGACGATCCGCTTCCAGCGCGTCATCCGAGCCCCACCGCCTCCATTCCCTTTTTCGAGGGACCGAGCCGAGAAGACGGGCAGGACGACGGCCACGCATGCCTCGGTCGCCTGTCGGACCACGAGGTCCATCTTGGCTCCTTTGAGAAGGCCCTGGACGAGAAGGATCCGGGGAAGGGACTCAGGTCGGTACTCTTCCTCGGTACGGAGCCCGCCCGATCGCGCGGAGACCGAGAGGATGATGCGTCCGGGCGAGGATTCCAGGACCGTACAGGCCCAGAGCCGGCCCCCGGCGTCCCTGCCCGGAAAGGACTCGCCGGGAACCAGCCGGAGTACCTTGGCGATGTAGCGGGCGCGACCGCCTTCGATGAGGCAGCTGGGCCCGCCGTCCCATTCCTCCGGTAGGATGAACTGCCGCATCGCCGGCACGGCCGCCTAATTGGCGGGCGCGGGCGCGGGAAGGGCCGCTTTATCGCCGGCCTTCGCGTCGGCTGCCTGCTTGGCGTCCGCCTTGGTCTTGGCATCCGCGGCCTTCTTGGCCTCGACGAGATCCTTGACGGACTTGGCGTCCTCCAGGAGCTTCGGGTAGTTCGGATCGTCGACGAGCCTGATGGCCGCGTTGAGCGCCGAATCGAACTCGAGGTCGTAGACGGGAGTGGTCTTCGTGCGGTTGAGCTGGTTCTTGACGAGGAGCCTGAGCACGCGATCGGGGAGGGCGAAGCTCTGGCCGAGACCGGCCGCGAACGCGTCCCGCTCGGGCACGGTCGCGTCCGGGTGCGCCTTCGCGAAGGCCTCGAGCCGCCCAGAGTCGAGGAGCTTAGCGAGATCGGCGGCCTGGGCGTCGGTGAGGTCCGGCTCCTTCACCTCGAGGTCGGGAGGGATGCCGGTCTTGTCGATATTCTCGTCGCTCGGCGTGTAATAGCGCGCGGTGGTCATCTTATACCCGGTCGAGTCGATCGGGTAGATCTGCTGGACCGAGCCCTTGCCGTAGGTGTTCTCGCCGACGAGGTAGGCGCGCTTGTTGTCCTTCAGCGCGCCGGCCAGGATCTCGGAGGCGGAGGCCGAGCCCTTGTTGATGAGGAGGATCATGGGCTTGTCCTTGGGTACGAGGAGATTGGGCCCGGCGCGGCTGACCGAGTCCTCGAAGGGGTTGCGGCCCTTGGTGGAGACGATGATCCCCGAGTCGAGGAGGTCGTCCGATATCCCGATGACAGCCTGGAGGAGTCCGCCGCCGTCGTTGCGGACGTCGAGGATCAGGGCGCGGTAGCCCGCCTTGTCGAAGGACCTGATCGCGTCCTCGAAGGCCGACCTCGTCTGGGCGGTGAATTCGATGATTCGCAGATAGGCGATGTTCCCTCCCTGCGTCGGTATCAGGGCCGATTTGACGGTCGGTATCTCGACTATCGCCCTGACGAGGACAGCGTCGAACTCGGCCTCGCCTCTCCGTATCGTGAGCGTCACCTTGCTGCCGGGTTCGCCTCGGATCTTCTGCTGAGCCTCGAAGGAGCTCAGGGGAGCGGTCGTCTCGCCGTCGATCTTCACGATGATGTCGCCGGACTTGAGGCCGTATTTGGCTCCCGGCGTATCCTCGATCGGCGACACGATCTCGATGTAGCGCGGAGCGTCGTCGGCCATCGCGGGATCCTTGGCCTGTTTATCGATGTACAGGCCGACGCCCCCGAACCTTCCAGAGGTGATGTCGGTCATGTCGCTCAGCATGTTCTCGTCGAGGAATACCGAATAAGGATCGCCGAGGGCCTCGAACATGCCCTTCATCGCGCCTTCGTAAAGCTTCTTCGCGTCGGGCTTGTCGACGTAATTCTGCAGGATGAAGCGGAATGTGTCCCCGAGCTCGCCGGCATAGCGCCTCGAGTCGGTGTCGGGGCCGGCAGCCTGAGCGACCGCCTGGGGAACGGATAGCGCGAGGGCCGACATGAGCACCACCGCCGCCCCGACGGCGCTCCACGCCATCCTATGTCCAATCGCCCTGTTGCTCAACGTAGATCTCTCTTTCCGGTAGCCTGGGGACCGGGGAATTCGGCCGCAGGGTTGAACCGCATTAAGGAACATAGCACGAAGACCGCCTTCTGCAACATTACCGGGGACCGGTCTTCTTGACGGGGGCCCTGGGGCCCAAGTACACTTGCCCCATCTATGAGACGCAAGGCAGTCCACCTCATGGCGGCGATCGCGGAATCGCTCCGCTTCCTCGCCATCGTGTTCCTCGCCTTCGATCTGGGCGCGCTCCAAAGCGCGAGCGTCTCCGGCCTCCTGCGATACGCCGCGGCCCCTCAACTCCTCTTCGCGGCCGGTTTTTTTTTCCTGTGGCTCGACCCGAAGCGATATGGCTCCTATAGGCCCCTGCTGGCCATAGGCAAGCTGGCCTCGCTCGTCTGCTACGTACCCTTGGCGATGGCCCTCGCCCGCGACCCGAAGGCCTCGGGCCCGACCTTCGGCATTTCCCTCTTCGGCCTGGCGTTGGCCGCCTACATCGCGATCGCGGACCTCGCGAGCGCCTCCGTCCTCCTCCTCGCGCGGCCGCTTCCCGCCGTCGGGCCGGATCCGTCGAAGCCTGCGACTCCGGGCCAGGGACCCGACGACATCGAGCGGGTAGAGGGCATGTGATGCGCATCGTACCGATAGCGAGCGGCAAAGGCGGGGTGGGCAAGTCCATGGTCGCCGCCAACCTGGCAGTCGCCCTCGGTCAGGCGGGCCGCAGGACGGTGCTGGCCGACCTCGACCTGGGCGCATCCAACCTGCACCTCATCCTGGGCGTGGCCGCTCCCAGGACCGGCATCGGCACCTTCCTCTCGGGCCTCGGCTCCGGCGGGGCCCAAGGGGCGTCGCCCCGCGGGGCCGGCTTCGAGAGCATCGTCCTCGGCACCGACTACCCGAATCTGCGCTTCATACCGGGCGACGCGGAGGTGCCCGGGCTCGCGAACATCAAGAGTTCGCAGAAGAACCAGCTCGTCAAGCGGCTGCTGTCCCTCGACGCGGACTACCTCGTCCTCGACCTGGGAGCCGGCACGGGCTCCAACATCCTCGACTTCTTCCTCATGAGCACCCACGGCATCGTGGTCACGGCCCCGACCCTCACGGCCACGCTTAACGCCTACCTCTTCCTCAAGAACGCGGTCTTCCGCCTCCTCTACGGCGCCTTCGGTCAGAGGTCGCGCGCCTTCGAGCACATGGAGTCGCTGCGCAAGGACGGGGCCTCGCTCAGAACCGCGTACATACCCGCCATACTCGACCAGGTGCGCGACATCGACCCTGAGCGATGGGCGATCGCGAACGACAGGATGGCGCGCTTCAGGCCTCGCCTCCTCATGAACATGATCGAGGACCCCAAGGACGCGGAGAAGGCGCAGAAGATCCGCCGCTCATGCAAGGAATACCTCAACATAGAGATCGAGCACCTCGGCGTGCTTTACCGGGACGAGCTCCAGGACGTCGCCCTCGGGAGCAGGATCCCCATCATCCGATACAAGCCCCAATCCGTGCTCTCGCAGGCGATCTACCGCACGGCCGACAAGCTCATGTCCTCCGAAGACGAGGAGGACATGTCCCTCTCGCTCGCCGAGATAGAGGGCGGCTACCGCACGGCCGAGCTCGAGGCGGAGGCGGACTTCGGGGCCAAGGCCGCCTACGTCGAGGAGCTCCTCTCCTCCGGGGCGCTTACGATGGGCGAGCTCGTCGAGGCCATCCGCGGCCAGCAGTTCGAGATCGACAAGCTCAGGCGAGAGAACCAGTTCCTCAAGTACAAGCTCGCGAATGCCCTCGGCCAGGGCTTCGCCGGATAGGCGGCAGGCATGGCCCAAACGGCGGCGAAGGGCGACCTCGCTCTCGCGATAGACGAGGAAGAGCTCGAGGCGAGCCTCACCTTCACGCCCGACGAGGACGGGGCCGAATGGACGGCCGAGAAGATCCTGCGCGTCCTCATGGACGCGCGGATCGGCGGCTTCAACCAGAAGCGCGCCGACGAACTCGTCCAAAGGTTCGGGCGATCCAAGGGCAGGGTCAGGGAGGTCGTCGCCTCCGGGATCCCGCCGGAGCTGCCGCAGCCCGAGATGCCCGAGTGGGCCGGCATGCCGCTGCCGCCCGAGCTCGTCGAGCTCGCCGCGAGGGCCGCCGCCGAGGCTCCCCCCCCCCTCCTCTACAAGCTTAGGATCGAGACCGTCAAGGTCGAGAAGACGATCAGGAAGCCCGCGGCCCTGCCCTTCCTGCCGCCCAAGGTCGAGAAGGTGCAGTCGATCGAGAAGCGCGAGAAGCGCGAGAGAGTTTTCCCCGACGAGACCGTATTGCGTACCGGATGGGCGCGCCGCGGCGAGCGCGTGGGCATCCTCTCGCAGGCCAAGCCCGGCAAGGCGGGCAAGACCATCTTCGGAAAGCCGGTCCAGCCTCCCTCGGACGACGTGAGCTTTTATATCGGGACCGGCATATTGCGGAACAAGGGCGAGCTATTGGCCGACCGGGACGGCGTGGCGAGGATAGGCGATCGCTGGATCGATATAGTGCCGATTCCCCTGCACTCCTGGTCGGTCGAGCCGTCGCCCGACGGAGCCACGTTCTTCCTCAGCTATACCCCCGGAGACCCGCGGCTTCCCGGCCCCGGACCGGCGGAGATCCTCCAGAAGGCGAAGGAGCTCGGCGCGCCCGCGGACGGCCTCATCGACCCGGAGGAGGTCTCCGCCGCCCTCGCGCGCGCGGTATCCAGCAAGGAGGAGCTGTTCAGCCTGAGCCTGTCCAAGGACAAGGACGCCAAGGTCGAGATATCGGTGAGCCCCGACGGCGTCAAGGCGAGGCTGTCGATCTGGAAGGGCCGGGGAAGGGGGAAGCCTCTCGACCTTTCCGCGGTGAGCGCGGCCCTCAAGGCCTCCGGGGTGCGCGGCTTCAGGCCCGACGAGCTCAAGAAGGACGTGCTCGCGTTCTACAAGGGCAAGGACCCGGAGCTCCTCGACTATCCGCTCGCCCAGGGCAGGGCGCCCGAGCGGGGCAAGAGCAGGGCCCTCGCGCTCTCAGTCCCCCTGCTTTCGGAGGACAAGGCCTCTGAGCTGCGCGCGCGGCTCGCCGAGCAGAAGGGCATCGCCCAGGCCCTGCCCAGCCTCGGCGACTTCCCCATCGCCGAGGCGACGAAGATGGCCCATGTCCAGCTCGGGCAGAAGCTGGGCGACTTTCCCCCGGCGGGGGCGGGACAGGACGGCATCGACGTATTCGGCAAGGCTATCCCCGGCATCGCCGGGAACGATCCCTCGATCAAGATCTACGAGAACATCGACTTCGGGAGGGATAAGCTCGTCGCCACGGCCACGGGGCTCCTCCTCGCGGACGAGACGGACAAGGCCTGGAGGCTGCGCGTCCTGCCCTTCCGCGACTCGAGCGTCGAGGTATCGATCGCCGAGGACTCGATGTCGGCCTACGCGACCATCGTCGCCGAGGACGGTTTCGGCGCGACCCTCTCCGTGGAGAAGGTGCTATCGGCCCTCGCCGAGAAAGGCGTGAAGCAGGGACTCGAGCCCTACTCCATCGCGGAGGCCGTCGCGGATGCGCGAGCGGGGAAGCCCGTGCTGAAGAGAGTCCTCGCCCGCGGCCGCGTCCCCCGCGCGGGCGGCAGCGTCGAAACGACCTGGCTCGTGCGCAAGGCGACGGGGGCCCTCTTCTCGATCCAGGCGGGGAACAGGGCGGACTTCCGGCAGCGCGATACCATGACCCGCGTAGCCGCGGGAGAGGCGATACTGAGGCTCGGCAAGGCGAGCGACGCGGGCGAAGACGGCATCGACGTGCTCGGGCGCCCGGTCAAGTCGGGCGGCGGCGCGGAGACCGCCGCCCCGCCGGAGCACGACGCGACGATCCGGGAGGAAGTCGCCGAGGACGGAGCGACCTTGTATGTCGCGAACATCGGAGGGGAGCTCGTCGTCGAGGGCCTGTTCGGCTCGGGCGGCCGGGTCTCGATACGCGAGAGGATGGCGGTCCAGGGCGACCTCGGCCCCGCTACGGGCAACGTGAAGTTCCCCGGCGCGGTCCAGGTTTCCGGCTCGGTGCTCGCCGGCTTTTCCCTCGTGGCGGGCGGCGACGTCTCGGTCGCGGGCGCGATCGAGGCCTCGCTCCTGTCGAGCGACGGCGCCGTCCGGGTCGCTGAGGGGATCAAGGGCGCGCGCAAAGGCACCATCCGCGCGAGGCTCGGCATCGAGGCGGCCTTCGCGGAGCAGGCGATGCTCCTGGCAGTTGAGGACATCAAGCTCAAGAGCGGCTGCATGCTCTGCAACGTCAAGACCAACGGACGCCTCATCGTGGCCGCGGAGAAAGGCTCCCTCATCGGCGGCCTCTGCAGGGCGCGCAAGGGCATCGACGTCGCCGTCCTGGGCTCGGAGAACTACGCGAAGACCGAAGTCTCCTTCGGCCAGGACTACCTCGTCGCCGACCAGATCGAGGCCGAGGGGCGCGAGATCGAGAGGCTCAAGGCCCTCATCGTCCAATCCGACCGGACGATGGCCGACCTCGAGAGGGCGGGCGCGGGACTCGACCGGATCCGGCAGGATAAGCTAAAACTGATCAAGCTGCTCGAGAAGAGGACGCACCGCATATTCGACCTCCGTGAGAAGTTCGAGGCGCACGTCGCCTCGGAGGTGAGGGTCCGCGGAACCGTCTTCCCGGGAGTGATGCTCGAGAGCCACAACCGCTTCTTCGAGGTCAGGAGCAGGAAGACCAGGGTTGCCTTCTCCTTCGACCAAGCCTTGGGCCGCATAATAGAGCGGCCGCTATAGGAGGGCGCATGCCAGCAGCGATGCAGTTCCCGACCTGGATCAAGCCGGAGATAATCCCCGGCCTCCCCCTTCGCTGGTACGGCCTGATGTACGTCGCGGCCTTCGCTGTCGCCTGGTTCCTCTTCCGCTACGAGTCCAGGCGAAGGAACGCGCCTTGGACGGTCGAGGACTCCGAGGGCTGGTTCTTCTGGGCGATCATAGGACTCCTCGTGGGAGCCCGCGTCGTCGGCACCCTCGTCTACGATCCCACCGGCTATTATCGCTCCAGGCCATGGCTGATCTTCTGGCCCTTCGACGAGGGGATGCGCTTCACCGGCTTCCAGGGCATGTCCTACCACGGCGGCCTGGCCGGCCTCATCGTCGCCACGCTGGTCTATTGCAGGGCGAAGAAGCTGAGCTGGCTCGCCATCACCGATGTCGTCTCGGTCTCCGCCCCCCTGGGCTACACCTTCGGGCGCCTGGGCAATTTCATCAACGGCGAGCTCTGGGGCAAAGTCGCCTTCTCGCCCATCGGCATGATCTTCCCGACCGTGCCCGAGTCCGGCCGCTTCAAGGCCAGCGAGCCATGGGTCCAGGAGGCGGCCACCAAGGCCGGCATACGCCTCTCCTCCATGAACGACCTCGTCAACCTTCCCCGCCACCCTTCCCAGCTGTACGAGGCGCTATTCGAGGGGCTCGCCCTCTGGCTGGTCCTGTGGATCTTCGTGCGGAAGCGCCGGAGCTTCCGCGGCTTCGCCTCCGGCCTGTACGTCATCGGCTACGGCGTCGCCCGCTTCGTGATCGAATATTTCCGCGAGCCCGACCAGGGCATGGGCTACATCCTCGGAGACAGGAGCGCGCCCACCTACATAGTGACCAGCCCTTTCAACCTCTCCACGGGCCAGGTCTTCTCCGCCGCGATGATCGTCTGCGGGGCAATGCTCCTCCTCTTCGCTTCGAGGGCGGCCAATAAGGCCGAGGCCGGCGCCGCCATTCAGCGTACCGAGGACGGGGACGCGCGGCGCTCCGCAGCCGCCGCGGCGCGGCGGCTGCGCAAAAGGATCAAGTAGCGTCGAAGGCGGCTCATTGCCCGAATATCCCGCTTTTGCCCGTATAGCGCAGCCAGCGTCCCGCCTTCGCCCCCTTCGGCTCGCCGAGAAGGTCCAGGGCGTAGCGCGCGGCGCGCTCGCTCTGGCCGCTCGCGTCCCGCAGGCCGAAGGCCGACCAGGCGGCGCCGGCCGCGGCCGAGAAGAGTCCGGTCCCCAGGCCCTCGAAAGCGCCGCCGGCCATCGCCGCCGACGGCCCGATCGCCGCGTCGCGCGGGCTTTCGGGCGCCAGCAGGAGAATGGATCCGGCCTTTCGCGCCTCGAAGCGGCGGACGAGCTCCCGCGCAAGGAAGAGGGGACCCGAACAGCGCTCCTCGACGAGGGCGGAGAGCTCGCCCGGCTTTCCGGACAGGAAGTCCGCCTTGGCCGCGGCCGGATCGAAGACGAGGACCGCCGCGTCCAGCTCGCCCAGGGCGTTCATCGCCGACAGCACGAGCGAAGACGCGGACACGTAGGATCCGGGATCGTAGGCGAGAGTGATCGCGCCCGCCCGATCGTCTGCGCGATCCGTCGCGCGATCGCCTCGGCCGGCCTCCTTGGAGGCGTCGGCGCGAGCGGCGGCGGGGCCGCGGGCCAGGGCCAGGGCGACCGACCAGCCATCGGCGCTCGCCTCGGAGGCCAGTGCGGCCGCCAGCGGGCCGTCGAAGGGAGCTATGAGGATTGTCTTGCTCACGGCGGTGAGTGTACAATTTAAATATAGCGACCGCAATGTTCTCCCCCGGAGGTTCCGATGCTCGTCGGCCTGGCCCAGATTAACGCGGTGATCGGCGATTTCGACGGAAACCGCGCCAAGATGCTCGCCTTCGCAAAGGCCGCGACGGGCGGGTCGGGCGGGGTCGCGCGCTCCGGGGCCGAGGGCAGGGTCGACCTCCTGGTATTCCCCGAGCTCGCGCTATGCGGCTACCCGCCGATGGACCTCCTCGACCAGGACTCCTTCGCCGAGGAGAACCTCGCCGCCCTCAGGCGCCTGCAGAGGGAGCTGCCGCGCGAGCTCGCGGTGGCCGTGGGCTACGTCGACCGCAACAGGACGGGCAGGGGCAAGGCTCTGGTCAACGCGGTCGCCCTGCTTCGGGGCGGCAGTCTCGACTTCGTCCAGGCCAAGACCCTCCTCCCCACCTACGACGTATTCGACGAGGCCCGCTACTTCGAGCCCGCCCGCGAGAGGCGAGTCGTCGAGATAGGGGGCAAGCGCGTCGGCTTCCCCATCTGCGAGGACATCTGGTGGAAGCATCCTCCCATGCCCGGCCTGCGCTACGAAGTCGACCC
>Ga0181535_10001903_pt1 | contig 26266 bp, 15 predicted proteins | sample PEATcosm2014_Bin_44_FD_119774 | JGI IMG/M metagenome (GOLD analysis project Ga0181535, IMG submission 119774) | Peatland microbial communities from MTU Mesocosm Facility, Houghton, MI, USA - PEATcosm2014_Bin17_30_metaG | ecosystem: Environmental > Terrestrial > Soil > Wetlands > Peat | place...
ACGCTGGGTAACGAACCCCACAAAATTTCCCCCTACGCTGTAAGCGTTGAATTGGCCCATCACCATCTTCATTCCCCCAATCATTCAATTCCGGGCCATGCGGAAGGGAACAGCCAGCCCTCCGTAGCCGCCGTGCGGAGGAGGGGCCTGCCCTCCGCAGCAGCCGTGCGGAGGAGGGGCCTGCCCTCCGTAGCCCCCGGCGGAGGAGGATGGCTTCCATTCGGGTGGAATCGAGAAACCGGACGGAGCCGACGCGGAAACCAAAAACCAAAAAATCATGCCGAGAAAACGAACCAAATTAAGGGTGACCCCTTCCGCGAGAAATGCGTAAGGTATTGATGGATAGTGGAATTTCGACGCAAATTTCGGGAATTGACGCGAATTTTGGGAGACGGATACCCAGCCAGCAGTTCCGTGGCTGAGCCATTTTTTCACACCAATCAACGGTTTGCGCCGTTTCCGAACAATGTATAGGGTTGCCCCCCTTTTACACCCCGGTTTGTTTGTCACCTATCACTCCGGTTCGCACGGGCAATTTAGCGAAAACCATTAACGAAGTCCTCCAGCATCTCGTGTGTTGCCTTGTGCGACTTAAATGTCTCCAAGCGTCGCTTCTCATCCCCGACAAATAATGGGTCTATTCCTGGCATACTAATCGCCTTACTTTCGTAATTCGTCGCCTTGTCGAATTCGCCATGTTCAGCATATGCTGCCGCCAGGGTCCCGACCATGTTCCACTGCTTCCAACCGCTCAACTCGCACGCCCTGTTCGCAAGTTTAACAGCTTTAGCGCCGTCTCTGACCGAGTCGTCTGTCGAGGTCGCAAGCAGCCACGCATAACCATTCAGCAGGTCTGCATTCGTTGGCTCGGCCTTCAGTCCAACCTCATAATATTTGGCTGCAAACAGGCTGTTGCTCATGGATTGACAAGTCATTGCTCGACAAATGGCAGCACTAGCGATTTGTTGGTTCGTACGCGTCACTGCCGGAAAGTTGGTCACCAAAATGTTTCGCAGTTCCATGTCCAGCCACGTTTCATACGCCGGAAAACCATATACGTTCATCTGATTTCCCGACTCGGTTCCAAGGATCTGGCAGAGTTTCGCCAATACTCTGAGGCTGTTTATACTTGGCAGTATAGTCCTATAAAATGCTAGCTTTGAATCTCGTGGGAACCGCTCCTCCTGTTGAATTCTCTGCAATAACATGATGCGCATGGTGGAATCAGACCGACGCCAAAAATAATTTGAGAGGTCGGTCAGGCTGTTAGTATTGGGGTCAAGCCCGAACATTTTCCAGTCCGGCTGCGCTGTGCTCAACGACGCCGCCACATTAACGGCCTGTTGTAAAGCAGAGTATTCCGCCTCGGAAAGAACCGTTTGGTACCGGTTTGTTCCCACTACTGTCATGTTATGTATTTCGAAGAACGCAGCCCTCTCGTCGTTCTCAGCCCGGAGAATAGTCATTACCGTCTCAGTTATGTTCGACGCATTTGCCCCGGATAAAAGTGCTTCATTGACACCAGACTGAACAACAGCCAGTTCGTTAGTTAGAAGACTAATTTGAGGGTCTATATGTTGATGAATTGAGGTCACAATCGTTTTCTCCGTCACCTCATCCACTTTAACCTTAGCTTTCGCTTCGATCAAAGGCTCGATATTCTTGTCGTCAAATCTCCTATCTATTCCCTCGTCAATCCTGCCTTCTGAGTCCCTGATTCTTATTTCAATCCGGTTTGTCATAGAAGTTAAGGCCGACTCTATGCGGTTTGTCATGGACGACAGGCTGTTATCTATCAGTTGGGACATCTGCTTCTGGTCAGCGCCAAGACTATCTCTAAGGCTTTGCTTGAATTCAGACATGCTGTGGTAAAAACCGAAGCCGACGAGGGCCGTAATAACCGTGGCTAGGCCGAAAGTCGAAACGACTACAGTTTTGATCAGAGACGAATGCAATTCATATGCATCGGCAATTCTCTTGATTTGACGTTCGGCAGCGTGCTGCAATCGCTCGTAACGATCGATGTCGCTGTTTCGCTGTTGCTCTTCTCTATCTTCCGGCTCTGTAGTGTTCGGAGGCATAGGTCCATCCACATTAACCACGCAAAATCTACTGCTGTCAACAACCGATTGAAAAATACCGTCTGAAAGGGGTCAACCCTATACGTCGTGCGTTTTCTTTCATAGCATCAATCGGCTTAGAAAGGGTTCACCCATTAAAGCGGATGTCAGGCCTTAGTTCAGTTCGTTTTCTGTGCATGTTTTCTTTTTGGTTTTTGGTTTCCGCGTCGGCTCCGTCCGTTCCTGCTCGCTTGCATTCAGATGTGCAGTAAAGGGGGCGGTTCTGACTTGTTGCACTTTTGACATTTCATCGGGCTTTCTTTCGCGGAAACCAGAGAGCAACTGCCCGGCAACTCCGGTTGCTCGCTCTGCGTCCCGATGGTAGAGCGGACGTGCCATCACGCCAAGGCATTCCATCGTTTTTACCGCGAAGCAGGGGCGGATTCCTCTGACTTTCCGCGGGAAGAATTTGTCGTAAACCTCTCCGCTCCCACCTCTTCCTTCGCGTTGGCCCCTCCCCAATAATTCGCGAGAATTGGCGAAATTCGCGTCACGCCTTGTCTCTAAATTGGTAATCCCGGATCGCCCGCCCCGCCGCCTGCCCTCCATAGCTTTAGCGAAGGAGGGTTAGCGGCTAACAAAAAATCGTAAAAAAATCGCTTTTCGCGTAAGCGGCTAACATGACAGACCCCGACGCCGTGCTAAAATGGACCCCGACGACCCTGCAGGCCGTCCATTATGGAACTGCATAATGCCAACCGTTCCTGGCGCCCCGCCGCCAGCCCAGACCGGCCTACCCCGGCCACCGCCCTCCTTGGCAGACGAGGGTTACGCCGGCGTAGCGCAGGTTTGACTTTCCCATGCGCTTTTTTGCCTCCCTTCGCGCCTTCGTGTCTTCGTGTGAAAGACACCTGCCCCGGCGCGTTTCAGGGACCGATTTGGATGCGGTAAAACATCGCGGGCGCGGCGTTGGATTGGGCCAAGCTAAGCGGCAACAAGGGCGAGTTGGTGGTGAACAGCACCTGCCAGGTGGTGAGGTTGCTGGAAACGAGCAGCGAATAGTTCGGTCCCGGGACGCCGTTCACGGTGAGACTGACCACCCCGGCGGACAACTGGGCGGCCACGGTCGGCGGGGTTACGGGATTGACGGTGACGCTGAAGGAATTGGTGGCCGTCAAAGCCGGCGTGCCGTTATCGGATACCTGTACGGAAATAGAGTTGGTGGTGTTCGCCTGGCTCAGCAACGGGCGCCAGGTGATAACTCCGCTGGCAGCGTTCACCGCCGCGTTGGTGGGAGCCGCGAGCAAGGTGTAAGTAAGGGTGGGCGGCGGCAAAGCGCCGTCGGTGGCGGAATCGGTGAGCACCAAGGTGGAGTCGGGATTGATGGTCTGGTTGGCGACCGCCGCAAAGACCGGCGGTGGATTCGTGGTGGCCTGGCCGACGAAGGTGGCGATGCTCAAGGCGGGCAACGCATAGGTGAAATTGAGATTGGTGACGCTCACGGGCGGCTGGGCGGCGAGCGAGAGGTTGCTGGTAGTGAGCCAGGGAATGACGCTGGAGACGGCGGTGAGGTTCGTGAGGTTAAAGGCCTGGGTGACGGTGACCGCACTGGAGTTGATGGCGACGACCGCGAAATTGGGCGAAAGAGAATCCTTGTAGGCGCTGACGAGCAGCGGGCCGCTGTTGGTGACCCCGAGGCGGTAAAAATTGGGGCGCACGAAGCGGCTGAACTGGCCCAGGGCGAACATGCGCTTGGTGGGCGTGGCGTTGAGATCCATCAGCCCTTCGTTGCTGTCGGTGCCACCGGCGATGAGCCACCAATAATGCCAGGCGTTGACATGGGCGATAGTGAGGAAGTCGTGGATGCGTCCGGCGTAATAGACGCCGTTGGTGATGCTGCTGTCACTGCCACTGAGGATGGCGACCTCGGTTTCCCACAGGGCCTTGCCGTAGCTGTTTTTGACGAGGGAAGCCGGGCCGTAGTTGCCGTCGTAATTATGGTCGGCAATGATGCCCACGCAGTTGGAGGCGCTGTCGCTCATGGCCTTGACGGCGAGGTTGGAGTAGTCCTGCCAGTTTTGGCTTTCGGGAAGCATGATTTTGGTGGCGGCGACGTTGGCGGCGACGAGGGCGTTGTAGAGGTTGGTGGCGAAGTCATGGATTTGCTGGGAATTCCAATAGCAGGCTTCGTAAGTGGTCACATTGGCGTCCGGCTCGTTCTGAATCGAGATGGCGTAAAGGTTGATGCCGAAATTGTTCTTCATGCTCGCGACATAGTTGGCGAGCTGGCTGGCGTAGGCGAGGTTGGTGGCGTTGTTGCCGCTGCCAAGGTAGCTGCCACCGTTGGCGTTCTTGTTGCTCTTGAAGCCGGTGGCCGGAGTCCAGGGCGTGCTCCAAACGCGGGCGCCGCGGGCCTGCGCCATTATCATGATATTGGTTTCGACGGTTGTGGGCAACGCGGTGGCGGACGTGGAACTGGCGTAGGCGATATGGTTGCGCAGGAGCGAGAGGCCGATGCCATTGTTAGTCGTGATACCGCCCGTGTAATTGGTATAGAGAATGCCGTTGTTTGTGGAAAAAAACACGTCGGCCTCGGCGGCGTTCCAAGTACCGAGCCACGCCGAAGAGGCGCCGAAACCGTCTATGCGTTGAAAAACGGCGCTCCAATCCACGGTACACTGGCCGGACGTAGCCAGCGGCGGGCCGGTGAACTGGATATTGTCCACCCACAGGGTGGAAGCTCCGCTCAAGGTGGCCCCGGAGCCATAGTAAGGGGCGTAGATATGGATCAGGACGTCACCGATCTCGATCAAGTTGGTATCGGTGATGGCGCTGATGGGCAGGCTGACATGCACCCAGTTGGTATTGCTGGCGGGAACGTCAATGCCGCCAAAGTAATCCTGGCCGTCCCCGGCGGTGATGACGCCGAACTGGAGATGGCCGAAGGTGACGTCGGAGCCGTTGGTGACGGTGGCCGACCCGCCGGCGAAGCGGACATCGCACTGAAAATTGGTGTAGAGCAAGCCGTTCAGGGCAGGGTTAATGCCGGCGAGGCCATCATAGACTTCGAATTGATTGCCGGCGGCGGTGAAATTGGCGTTGATTTTGAGCGATCCGGAATTGGGGTTGTTGCTGGCGTCGCTCGTGGCATCCCAGGCAAGGGATTGGAAGCCCGAGCCGAACCAGTTGAACCAGACGTCGCCGATCTGGCCGGCGCTGTAGCTGAAGCCGTCGGCCCCGGCGGGGTTGAACTGGTCCACCACGTAGCTGATGGACTGGGCACGGCCAGCCAGGGCGAGCAGACAAAGCCCGGCCAGGGCGATGCGGGCGGCGTGACCGGTTCCGAAAGCAGGTTGTGGCTTGAGTTTCATGCTGTCGCAGGCGGTGTGGGCGGGCGTCGCTGTCATCATCCAATTTTCTCACCGGCAGGCCGTTGGTGCAAAGGAACTTCAGGCGGGAGCCAAGGCTCCACGGTCCAGGTCGCGCGGGGGCGCGGCCGGTTCCAGCGGCTCGAGGCGGTTGGAACAGGCGCCGCGATAGCGGCTGGGCGGCACGTTGATGACCGCCTTGAAGACGCGGGAGAAATAAAACGGGTCATCATAGCCGAGGGCGGCGGCAACCTCCTTGACGCTGGCCCCGGTGGAACCGAGGAGCCGGCAGGCGTGCCGCATGCGCAGGCGTGTGAAATAATCCATGGGCGGGCTGCCGGTCTGTTGCTTGAAGAGGGCGAAAAAGTGCGAGGGCGAGACATTGACCAGGGCCGCAAGGGTGGACACTTGCAGGGGCTGGTTGATGTGCTCGATCATGTAGGCAATGCTCCGCCCCACCTTGCGCCAGGGATCGCGCTCGTCCTGGCCAGCGCCGGCGGCACCGGCGGCCGGCGGGCGGCATCCGTAGGATTCGCTAATCTGATTCTGTTTAATCATAATAAGTTTGAGATTAAAACAAATTATACATATTTAAGAGATGGCCGGGGAGCCAAAGCGCTTTTGGAGGACGAGGGCAATGATGCCGCGCAAGCGGGGCAACGGGGCGGGCCCGCTGGCAATCACGCGCGTGAGGGCATGGGTGAACGAGCGGCGGCGAATCTCCTCGCTGACAATGGGTTCGACCCGCTGCCAGAGGCGTGTGATTTCGCCGACGACCACGATCAAATCCGGCGCCAAGCCGGTGACGAGCATGGACATCCCCTCCCCCAACCGCTGGGCCATTTGGTCAATGGCCTCGCCGGCCCTGGGGTTGCCGAGTTCAGCGAGTTGAACCAGCTCATCGAAATCCTTGATGGCGACCGTGTTGTGGCCGTTGTGGGCGGAGCCGTCTTGGGCCACGAGCTCGTTGTAACAGCGGACGGCGGCGGAATTGGAGGCATAGACTTCCCAGCAACCGCGGTTGCCGCAGGCGCAGAGCGGGCCGTCTTCCAGCAAGGAAACGTGGCCGAATTCGCCGGCCAGGCCGGAGGGCCCGCGGACCAACTCGCCGTTGAGCACCATGCCCACGCCGATGCCTTCGGAGACCGCCACGGCAATGAGGTTGCGAACGCCATCGGTCCGCTTGCCGAACCAGAATTCGGACAGGGCGCAGACGTTGGCCTCATTTTCCAGTTCAGCGGGGATGCCGGTGGCCTGTTCGAGTTGCTGCTTGAGGTCCTCCCGTTTCCACCCGAGGTTCGGGGCGAAGACAAACCGCTGGGACGACAAGTCAATGCGGCCGGGCAGGCTGACGCCCACGCCCTCATACGACATATCCGGATACTGCTGCATGAGCTCGCAGATGCGGCCGCCGACCAGTTCGACAAATTGATCCGGGGCCAGCGGCGTGGGGAGGGTTTCCTGGACCAGGAAGCGCCCGTCCAAGTCGGCCAGCACCATGTTGGTGACAAAGGGCCGGAGGTTGATGCCGAAGACGCCGGCGCGGCTCGAATTCAGGTGCAGGGAAGTCGGTTTGCGGCCGCGCGGGGCGTCGCCGGGGCTGCCCTCGGCAATCCAACGCTCGGAAATAAGCTCGCCGGCGATGGCGGAGACGGTGCTGCGCTGGAGGCCGGACTCGCGGGAGAGATCGGCCCGGGAAATGGGCTGGTGGCGGCGGATGAGGTTCAGGACGAGGCGGCGATTAATATCACGGGCGGTCTCGCTCGTCGCGACGCGAAAATCGTTGAGGTCAATTTTGCGCATTGCACTGCTGATGGGATTTGTTCTTGCCTCGAACTATATTGCCGACACGGACTTTTGTCCAGCGTATTCATCCGCAAAGAATTATTTGGCCTGGGCCACGACGGCTCGAAAGGCGGGTTTGGGCTGGCCGGATCGGTCGAAAAGCAGCGGGTAATTGACTCGACCGGGACCATTTAGCCACGAATCGCCATCGGTGACGCCCCAGAAAGTCACACGGGAGATATCCCGGCGATGCTGGACATAGACCTGGAACAATTCGGCGTAACGCCGCGCCAACTCCTGCTGTTGGGCTTCCGGCAGGCCGTGGGCAAATGCGTCCTCCCCGGCGGTCGCCCGGGCGTTCTGGACGATATCGGCCGTGCGATTCTGCTGGGTCTTGGGCACCACGTCCACATCCAGTTCGGTGATCATCACTTTGACGCCGAGTTTGGCAAAGACGGAGATGGTTCGATCCAGCTCCCCGGGGGTGGGCCAGTCCATTTTGACGTGGTCCTGAAGGCCGACGCAATCAACCCGGATGCCCGCAGCCTGGAGTTTCTTGATGAGCGCAATGGCGCCGTCGCGCTTGGGGCGGTTTTCGAGGGAATAATCATTGTAATGCAGCCGGGCCTGCGGATCGGCTTCATGCGCGAACTGGAACGCTTTTTCGAGGTAATCATCCCCGATGATCCGGTGCCAGGGGGAATCGCGCAGGGTGCCGTCTTCGTTCAGCGCCTCGTTGACCACGTCCCAGCCCTGGATGCGGCCCCGGTAACGGCCCACGACGGTGGCGATGTGGTCGTGCAGGCGGGCCAGCAGGACGTCGCGGGTGACAGGTTGGCCGTGTTCATCCTCGAACACCCAGCGCGGGGTCTGGTTATGCCAGACGAGCGTGTGGCCGATGATGTACATGTGGTTCGACTCGCCGAACTGGACGTAGCGGTCGGCGGCGGTGAAATCGTATTCGCCGGGACGGGGGTGGACGGATTCCCATTTAAGGACGTTCTCCGGGGAAATGGAATTGAACTGGGCCTGGATGATGGGCACGCCGCGGGCGTCCCGGCCCTCGAACTGGGACTGGTTGACGGCGGCGCCGATGAGAAAATCATTTTTGAAGGCGTCCTTGAGCGTGGTGGCGGGGGCGGCGTCTTGGGCGACCGCCGGGAAACCGGCCGGGCAGCCGAGGAGCGCCAGGCCCAGGAGAGAAGCGGTGGTTTTCATGATGGGGATCTAGTGGTTTGGTTGTTGAATTTTTGCCGGCGGTCGGCCAGTTCATTGGCCATCTGGAGGGTGGTGCGCTTGTTCAACTGGTAGGTGCAGAGCAGCAACGAGCAGATGCCGAACAAAACGCCCACGACGATGCCGCTGCAAGCCCGGTAGCCCGCAATGGCGGCGGGGGCATCGGGGAGCTTGGTGTCGTAATTGAAGAATCCGGCCATGATCCAGAGAAAGGAGGCGGAGCCGAGGGCCAGACCCGATTTGAGGCCGAAGCCGATGGTGGCGAAGACCATGCCGGTGAAGCGGTGGCCGGTCTTCCATTCGGAGAAATCGGCCACGTCGGCGTAAATGGCCCAGATCAGGGGAATGGTGGGGGCATAGCAGATGGCCCCGACGACGGTGAGGGCGACCATGCCGACGGCATTAGTGGGGCTGAGGAGGTAAAAGGCAAAGGCGGAGAGCGTGGAGAGGGAGAAACCGGTGATGGCGACGGCCTTTTTGCCGAAGATTCTGGCCAGCGGCGCGGAAAGGAAAATGACGATGATGGTAACGCCGGTGCCGAGCATGTTGATGAGGCTGTTGAAGACGTCGGCGACGTTGGATTGGGCAAGATCAGCCCGGGTGCCGTGGACGAGGTAGCCGAGCGATTCCAAGAGGCCGCCCTTGGGGGCATCCGGGGCGGCGACCAGACCGAGATGCTGCACGAAGTCGAACATGGCAGCGCGGTCGGCATAGTGGTGATAGTAATTATAGAGCGCGCCGCCGCGGAACGAGAGGATGGTGAAATGGACGATCGTCATGAGGAACATGACCTTCCACGGGTTGTTTTTCAGCAGGTTCTTGAAATCCTCCAAGGGCGATGATTTTTCGCGGGAGATGGGCTGGATGCGTTCGCGGGTGGTGGCAAAGGTGATGAGGAACAGGATGAGGCAGAGCACGGCCCAGATGCCCATGGTGACCTGCCAGCCGTGCTGGCGGTCGGAACCGGCGGAGAATTTGGCGACGAGCGGGAGGGTGAAACCACCGACGATGAATTGGGCGGCGTTGACGGCTATGAAGCGGAAGGAATTCAACTTGGCGCGCTCATGGATATCGCCGGTCATGACGCCGCCGAGGGCGGCGTAGGGCATGTTGTTCATCGAGTAGATGGACATGAGCATCGTGTTAGTGATGGCGGCGTAAGCAATGAGGGCGCCCATGGACCAGCCGCGGGGGGTGGTGTAGGCAAGCACCATGACGACGGCCCAAGGGATGGCGGTGACGAGGATCCACGGGCGGAACTTGCCCCAGCGCGACTTGGTGCGGTCGGCGAGAATGCCCACGATGGGATCGGCGACAGCATCCCACAACCGCGGCCCGAGGAGGATGGCGGCGGCGGCGCCGGCCGTGAGGCCAAAGACATCCGTGTAAAAGCTCGTCTGGAAGAGGATCATCGTCATGAAGACGAAGTTGGCGGCGGAGTCGCCGCAACTGTAACCGGCCTTTTCGAAGAACGAGAGCTTTTGCGAATCGGGATTCATGGTGGAGGGACCGGCGGACGGGAACCCTTGGGAGATTCCGGGCTGACGGCGGCTGGAGTTCGCGGCGGCATTAGGGGGTGACAGTCAAAATTACCTTCTGCAAATCGGCGTCGCGGGACGAATGGCCGACCATGATCGCAAACTCGCCGGGCTCGACGGTGTAGCGCATGTGCACGTCGTAAAACGCGAGCGATTCGGGGCGGATGTCGAGGGCGACGGTGCGGGTTTCGCCAGGCTGCAAGGCGATTTTCTGAAACCCTTTCAATTCCTTGACCGGCCGGGTGACGGAACTGACGCAGTCGCGGATGTACATCTGCACCACTTCGGTGCCGCAGCGCTTGCCGGTGTTGGTGACGTCCACGAGCGCGCGGGTGGCGCCGCGGGTGCGGATGGTGGATTTTTCCAGCCGGAGATTTTTGAAGCTGAAAGTCGTGTAGCTCAAGCCGAAGCCGAAGGCATACAGGGGCGAGACATCGTCGAACAGATAGCCGCGGCGGGCGGAGGGCTTGTAATTGTAGAAGGCGGGCACGTGGCCGACGGAACGCGGGATGGTGATGGGCAATTTGCCGCCGGGGTTGAAGTCGCCGAACAGGACTTCGGCCACGGCCTGGCCGCATTCCTGGCCGAGGTACCAGCATTCGAGGATGGCGGGGACGTCCTGGGCGAGGGACGTGATGGACAGCGGGCTGCCGTTGAAAAGCACCACGATGATGGGCTTGCCGGTCATGCGGAGGGCGCTGACCAGCCCCTCCTGACGCCCGACGAGATCCAACGTGGCGCGGTCGCCCAGGTGATTGCGCGACCAGCCCTCGCGGGAGGTTTGCTCGTTGCCGCCGAGGCAGACCACGATGACATCCGCCTCCACCGCCACCTGGACGGCCTCGGCGATGAGGCGGCGGTCGTCCTCGACCTTGGCGGGGGTGACGAGGTCCTGGTTCCACGAGCCGCCGACGGTGATTTTGCAGCCCTCGGCGTAGGGCACCTTGAGCTTGCCGCCCACCTTGGCGCGGATGCCTTCGAGCACGGAGGTGAAATAATTAGGCTTGCCGCTGTAGCCACCGAGGAGCTCGCGATCGGCGTTGGGGCCGATGACGGCGACGGTGCTGAGCTTGCGGGGATCGAGCGGGAGCAGGTGGTTTTCGTTGCGGAGGAGCGTGATGGTTTCGCGGGCGCCCTGAAGGGCGAGCTGGCGGTTGGCGTTGGCGCCGACGACGCGTTCGGCCTCGTCGGGGTCCACGTAGGGATTCTCAAACAAGCCGAGCTTGAATTTCCAGTAGAGCATCGGCGCCACGAGCGCGTCGAGGTCGGACTCCTTGAGGACGCGTTTGCGGACGAGCTCGGCGAGGTGGAGATAGCAATCGGGCTCGGGGAATTCGATGTTCACGCCGGCCTTGACGGCGAGCGCGCAGGATTCGGCCTTGTCTTTGGCCACGAAATGGCCGTGGGTGTCCGGCCGGTCGCCGAGCTCCCAGATGGCGTAGTAATCGGAGACGACAAATCCGGTGAAGCCCCATTCCTCGCGGAGGACGTCACGGAGGAGCCAGGTGTTGGCGTGGGAGGGCACGCCGTCAATTTCGTTATAGCTGGCCATGACGCTGATCGCGCCGGCCTTCTGAATGGCCTCTTGGAACGGCGGCAGGAAGGTCTCGCGGAGGACGCGCAGGGAGACGTTGACGGGGCCGCAATTCTGGCCGGATTCGGGCTGCCCGTGGGCGGCGAAGTGTTTCAGGGTGGCGATGACGTGTTTTTTGTCCTTGAACGTGGCGTCGCCCTGAAAGCCGCGAACGGCGGCGATGCCCAGTTGCGAGACCAGGTAGGGATCCTCGCCGAAGGTCTCCTCGACGCGGCCCCAGCGCGGATCCCGGGCGACGTCCACGACGGGGGTGAGCGCCTGGTGGGCGCCGCGGACGCGGGTTTCCTCGGCAGCCATGGCATAGAGCGACTGGACGAGGCTGGGGTTGAAGGTGGCGGCCAGGCCGATGGGCTGGGAGAAACTGGTGGCGCCGATGGCGGCGTGGCCGTGGAGGCATTCCTCGTGGAAGATCACCGGGATGCCCAGGCGCGACTGCTCCACGAAGAACTTCTGGATGGCGTTGGTGAGCTCGGCGGTCCCCCGGGGACTTTTGCCAACCCCGGCGTCGGTGGGCTTGCTGCCGGCGTCGCTGGGACGGGCGATCTGGCCGATGCCGTGGCCGTGCGCGAAGTGTTTTTTGGCCTTGGCAAAATCGAAATCACCGTTCTTATCCTGGAGCTTGGTGGATTTTTCCTGCCAGATGCACATCATCTGGGCGATTTTCTCCGGGAGGGTCATGCGCGCGAGAAGGTCGGCCACGCGGCGCTCGACCGGCTGGCTGGGATTCTTATAAACAGGGACGGCGGTTTTCTTCTTCATGCGGCGCAGCGGCAACAGGTTCGTAACGGATTTCTGACACGTTCCAAAATGCGGCGGCTGATTTCAATGGCAAAAACATGGAGAATTCTACCGCCGGGGTGAGGCGAAAATCTTCACCGGCATCCGCCTGGCCCTGGAAGGACACCGGAAATAAGCCAAAAACATCCCCAATTATGGCCCCTTTCATTTTTTTTGGTTCTATTAGGTTTGATTAGGTTGGAGCCATTTGAACGATGCGTTTGAATTTCAACGGCTTGGAAAAATGCTGGCTCTGACAACGATAACGTGAAAGTAAGCCGATTTTGGCGGGGATTTGGGATGTCCCACGAATGGGTGGAAGGGCATGAACTGCGTGGCAATTTTGCAAAGATGGAGGCGAACACCAGTTCGCCTCTACGCGGAAGGGCAGCCGATCCGGGCGGCAGTCGGTTGCCAATCTCTATTGAGTCGTGATGGCTCATCATGGTGGGGGCGGTTTCCCAGCCAGAGCGATTTTAGCAGGGTTGGAAGAATCGCAAAGTTAGCCGCTAACGGAAAATGCGTAAGTGGTTGGGCGGGAAGCGAATTCAGTACCGAAAAAAACGAGGTCGCGAGCGATGGAGACTCTGCCAAGCGGTTTCGTGGGTGACCCGTTTTTGAAAGGAAACCCAATCAGTCCTCGGATCGTGGAGAGCGCCCGCTGCCATTTATCGGCGTCTTTAACACATCCGCCATAAACCGCACGTTTACTCACGAAGCAATATCGTCCTCAGCTCCAGCCACCATTTAGAGGGTGTTTTGGAAAACTACCTGTTTTGGGAGCTAGACGTTGCACCGGCCAAATGCGACTAATAAGACTGTCACACCCATAAAGAATCGAAATGCACCTGCAGCGGCAAACTTGTTTGTCACCGATAGCGCAGCTTTTCTCCAACGAGCTGAGCCTTAAGATGTACAATAAAACGCCAACTCGGGGCAAAAAATGAAAACCTGTCATAAGACACTTGAAAACCCTCTCAAGCCCAATTTGAAAATGGCTGCGCTGCTGTCCAGCCGGGCAATTTCAGCCGCCATGCTCGCGTCAATGGGCACGTAAAAACCAAAATTCCCGTTAGCTAAACCTAAAACAACAAATAACTCGATCGCTACACTAAGAAATCATATGAAATCCCGAGTCAATATCACGATCAAATGGAAAACCCATAATATTTTTGCAGCAGCAGCCATGTTGGGTGCTATTTCGCCACTCGGTGCTGACGCCCAGAATCTGCTCCTCAACGGTAGTTTTGAGACGTTGAGCCAGAGCGTCGCCTCAGATACTTATACGCTTAATTTTGGATCGCTTCCTGTGAATGCCGCCACCGGCTGGACCCTGGGAACGTCCGGTGTGAATAATGGTTACGACGGCATTGCCGAATCCGTCAATGGAGCGCTTTCCAACTTCGCAACCAAGGATATCGAAGACGGTCTCAATGCAGTATTCCTCCAGGGTGCGGGTTCCGTTTCTCAAACTCTGACCCTTGGTATCGGCCAATATGCCCTGTCTTATTATGAGATGGGCCGGCCCAGTACCTACGGCGGAAATGGCGCCAACCCGGTGACTGCTTCGTTGAGTGGCGGCCTGGTAAACGATGTCGAAACACCGGCCAACTCCGATATAACCGCTGCCAGCGATTGGAGCCTGTATACGGACAACTTCTCGGTAACCACCGCTGGATCGTACACGCTTCAGTTTCAGGGAGATGACCCTTATGGCGTGGCGGGTGATCACACGACTTTCTTGGACAATGTCTCAATCCAGGCTGTGCCGGAACCTTCCAGTGTTGCTTTGATCGGCCTCGGCGCTTTTGGAGCATTGTTTGGCCGTCGCTTGATACCTGTCAAAACTAAATAGGATTTCAAGAGACGGGATGCTTAAGATTTTTGGCCCGGACAAATTCCCAGCCGGCACGCCATCATTCGCGGCGTTTTGAAGACGCCGCGGATCTGGCATCTTGCTTGCTTTCGTGGTTCCGTTTGTGAGGAAATTAATCCGTACATTTGGGTTGTGACATTTAAATATTCCATAAAAAGTTCATGAAACATAAATCGTTTACGCGTTTCATTATGAGGCAAAAGTTGCTGCTGTCTTTGATCCTGCTGCTTGCCCTTGGATTATGGATGCCGCATGTTGCTCGCGCCCAGAACCTGGTTGTGAACGGGAGCTTCGAGACTCTGTCGACGAGTGTGAGTTCCGATGCATATACGGTCAATTTTGGGAGTTTGCCCACGAATGTGGCCACGGGGTGGGCGCTCGGAACATCGGGAGTGAACAATGGCTACGATGGGATTGCCACGACTTCGGGAGCCTTGGGGAACAAGGTGATCGAGGACGGCTCCCATGGCATATTTTTGCAGGGCGCGGGTTCGCTTTCCCAGACGGTGACGTTGGCGGCGGGGGTATATACTTTATCCTTTTACGCCATGGGGCGCGATACCTCCACGGGCGGCAACGGGGTCAACCCGGTGGCCGTGACGCTGGGCAGTCTGGTATCCCAGACGGTGACTCCGGCCAATACCGCCCAAAACAATCTCAGCGACTGGATTTTTTATAGCTATAACTTCACCGTGACAACGAGTGGGGCATATGTATTAAAGTTTCTTGGCACGCTGCCGTACGGCACCAGTGGTGACCATACGACCTATATCGACAACGTGTCGGTTGTCGCTTCGGCGCTGACCGCGCCCGCAGTCACGATCCAGCCTGCACCGAAAACGCTCTATGCCGGTGCCACGGCGCAGTTCACGGTTTCGGCTTCGGGCACGATCCCGCTGTCGTATCAATGGCGGAAGGATGGCGCGGGATTGCGTGATGGCGGCAAAATCTTTGGGGCGACGAGTAACTTGCTGACGATCACGAATATTGCCATGGCGGATGCAAGCAACTATGACGTAGTGATTACAAATGTGAGCGGGGCGGTAACGAGCAGCGCGGCTGGGTTGACGTTGGTGCTGCCGCAAGCGGCCTATGAGTTGGCGGTCTTGACGAATGGTCCGGTGGCTTACTATCGGTTGAATGAGACGGTGGATCCGAGTTCCGGCACGGCGCTGGCCTTTGATTATGCCGGAGGGTTCAATGGAGTATATGGAAATGTGGTACAGAATGCGTTTGATGGCATCACGGGCCCGGTTCCAGTGGAAGGTTTTTCGGGTTTCGAAAGTACCAATGGTGCCGCACAGTTTGCCAATGGCTACGCGGCATCGGAAGTGACCGTGAATCCGTGGTCGCTGAACACGAACACGGTGACCCTGACTGCCTGGATCGATCCCAGTGGGCCGCAGGCTGAGTTTGAAGGGTTGGTATTTTGCCGGGGCGGTGGTGATGGCAGCGGCTTTAATTACACGGGGAGTACGGATGGCAGCGGCAACTATACATTGGGTTACACATGGAATAATGATGGCAATACTTGGAGTTGGAACTCGGGTTTGGTGCCGCCGCAAAACCAATGGTCGCTCGTGGCACTGACAGTGACCCCATCGAGCGCCACGATCTACTTACTAAACACCAATGGCTTTGTCAGCGCAACCCACTCATATACTCATGGCATTGCCTCATTCTTTGCGCCATCGACCATCGGCCAGGATCCTTATTCCCCCAGCCGGGCCTTCAACGGCAAGATTGATGAAGTGGCAATCTTCAACCGGGCTCTAACCGAAAATCAATTGGTCGTTTTATATGGCTCGGCGGCCGGCGTAACTGGCTTTCCCCCGTTAATCACCTCCGAACCGGCGGCGCAGCAAACCCTTTTCGTTGCACAAAACGCGCAGTTTATGGTGCGAGCCGGCGGTTTTCCGTCGCCCACCTATCAATGGCAGGTGGGCACAAACGGCGTCTATGTTAATTTGGTCAATGGTGGGCGCGTGACGGGAGCGACAAATGCCACGCTGACCATCAGCAATCTATCCTTAAGTGATCCGACGAATTTCATTGTCCAAGTGTCCAACCCGGCTGGCTCAACCAACAGCACGCCGGCATCACTCACGGTGTTACCAATGCCGGCGGCGGGTTCGGCCCAGACCTTTGTTACGGTGATCAATCCAAGCTTTGAGGACCCCCAACAGTCGGGAGACGTTTACACTTCCCCTTTGGGTACTCTTAATGCTCTCACTGGTGTGCCCGGTTGGCAATTTAGCGTTTCTGCAGGCGATTCTTTTTCGGGTATCGTCACGGAAACCGGCACTCTCATGGGTTCTCCAAAATATATTCCGCAGGGGTGGCAGGCGGCGTTCATCCAGGGGACGGGGCAGTTTTCGCAATCTGTCACCTTTAACGCTGCGGGAACCTATGTGGTCCGGTTCCGAGCCGAGGGCCGGAGCAATGGCGGTGCCGGTGCTGAGCCCATCCTCGTGATGGTGGACGGAAATGCCATCGGCACGTTTACGCCTGCAATCACTCAATGGGCACTCTTCATGTCACCCCCCTTCAGCGTGGCAGCCGGAGTTCATATTGTGTCCTTTGCCGGAACCGTTCCTTATTCACAATCAGACCGCACCTCGTTCGTTGACGCCGTGCAAATTGTAACCCCGGCCGAAGCATTCGCTGCCATGCCCCCAACCTCCCCGGTATATGATATCGTTTTTGTGGGCGATAGCATCACGGCAGGGGCGACGTTGGCCAATCCGGCTACGCAGGCGGCTCCGGTGCAATGCATGCAGAGCTTGGGCCAACGCTTTAACGTGGGCATGCGCATGTCTAACCAAGGTCATAGCGGTCATACCACGGTTGACTGGTTGCCTTCGACCAATCCGTCATCCGACTTCCAACTTGCTCTCGCCGCCGCGTCGTCGCTGGAAGCCAGCCAGCCGGGGCAATTGGTTTTTTCCATTATGCTCGGGGCCAATGATAGCGCCCAGAGCGGACCGAACGGAGCCCCCGTTTCTCCCGCCAACTATCTGCAAAATCTGCAATCCATTGTCAGCCAGTTCCTGACCAATTATCCCAGCGCGCTGGTTTTTGTGCATTACCCGACTTGGTATTCGACCAATACCGAGAACTCCTCCGTCTATCTGAGCGCGGGCTTGGCCCGGCTGCAAACCTACTTCCCGGAAATTGATCAGTTGGTTTTGAATTGTGCGACGACCTATCCCGGCCACGTCTTCTCGGGGGATATAGGACAGGCGTTCATCAACTTCTCAAACAATTATTTGACGGAATTGACTCCCGAATCCGGTGTGCTGGGCACCTTTTATCTTCATCCGAATCAAACGGGAGCCATCGTTTTGGGGACAATCTGGGCTAATGCCATTGCGGCTCCACTGAACTTCAGCACCAACAGCGACTACGTGGCTTGGCTGATGAGCGGGGACATGATTCCCGGCATTCCCGGAACAGCTTTTAGCAGTACTCCGACCAACGCGGTTATCAGCAATGGTGCCGCCTATGGTATTCCCAATGGCCTGATTGGCACACTTGGCTCTGGCAGCTACAGCGTCAGCGCGGACATCCGAAACGATCCCGCGCTCACCACCATGTTGCAAAGCTCGACCAACCTCGCCAACTGGAACCCGCAGGCCTGGCTCGCAGCTCCCAGCCAAATTGGAGTCCCCACCGGTTTCATTCGTTATTTACTCCAGAATCCAACAGGTTCGGGGCCCGGAGAAATCTTTTACCGGCTTGTGCTGAACCTTGACAACTGACGGATGGAAGGGGTCATGGAAGAAATTTGGCGCGTCCTGGATGGCGTGAGTTGAAGCGGCGTGAACGCCGCGCGCCAGTCGCGGCACGGAGTCGGCGCGCGTCTTGCACGCCGCTTCACCGTCCGCATTCAAGAAACGCTCGGATTTCCTTCCCCAATCCCCGCCCAATGCCCCCCGTAGCTTTAGCGAAGGAGGGTTAGCGGCTAACGAAAAATCGTCAAAAAAGTGCGTTTTGCGTTAGCGGCTAACATGACAGAACCCGCCGCTGTGCTAAAATGGACCCCGACGACCCCGCAGGCCGTCCATTATGGAACTGCCTAATGCCAACCGTTCCTGGCGCCCCGCTGCCAGTCCCCACCGGCCGACGCCGGCCCGGCGTAGCGCAGGTTTCCAAACCTGCTGTATCGCCGATTTCCAAATCGACAGGGTGTCGCAATGGCGTGGCGTCTGCGGGTTTGGAAACCCGCGATACAGCAGACTTGGAAGTCTGCGCTACAGGACTGCCTATGAAATATCCGGGTTCGTGTCGCAATCCGCCCCGTTTCGCCCCCTTTGTTACCGCCCCGAAACCGGCCCCGAAATGCATTTTTCGGTATCGTTAAACCCAAATAAAAATCCGCTTCGTCAACCCTCGTCAACCCTGAAATTTTTTTTGGACCATCGGCGGGCGGGTATCTCTGCCCAAGTTTCTTCCGCGCAAGTATATGTGCATCAGCCTGTCTCACACCCGCCCGCCCGCCGGGCAAGCCGGTCAGCGGTGGAAGCTTTCGGGCGGGCCGAGATAGCTGGGGCGCACGCCGCCACAATCCACGACAATTTTTTCGAGCACCACGCCGGGATCCACCATCCAAAACTTCAAGGTGTGTTCGCCGGCGGTGGGGATCTCGAACGAAGCTTTGACCCGGCGCAGGTTGTCGCGGACGGTGGCCTGCCAGTCGTCATTGGCGTCGCCGGCGGAGTAGTTTTCGGGGACGGCGGTGAGGACGCGGGGCGGGGCGTCGTCAAAGGACAGGGCGAAGCGGAGGCCGCGGCCGGCCACGAAATTGAGCGTGGGGGCGAGGCGCGATTCCACCTGCACGGGGCCGGCGTGGAAGAGATACATTTTGTATTCGAGACAAGGGGAGTTTTCGGGCGGCCGGACGCTGGGGGCGGTCATGGGAAAAATGGTCATGGCCGAGAGACTATTGCCCAGGCTGCCGATCCGCCCCCAAGCCGCCCCGGGCGCGTCCACTCTTTTGGTGAAGTGCTCGGCCTCGATGGAGACGCAGCCGTCGGCTTCCACGAAACCGGTGACGGCAGCGCGGGAGGGCACCGGCGGATTGAAGACCCAGACCTCCACGGCGACCCGGTTGGTGCCGCGGATGACGGTCACCCAGGCGCTTGTCTCGTCGGCGGGCGCATTGGTCCAATCCACTTTCACCCACACACGCCGTTCCTTTTCGACGGTGCCGCCGGCGGTGTCGGTGAGGATCCAGGGCGCGCTGTTGGAGAGGGAGAAATGGAAGGGCGTTTTGCCCTGGTTGAAGATGTCGAGGTAGCGGGCGGGGCGGTTATAGGGGTCGAAGGCGGGCAGGACGGCGGCGCCGGGGCAGTCGGGCCAGACATTGGTGGAACCCTCGATGGCGACGCCCATCCTGGCTTCGTCGGGCAGGGTCAACTCGACGACGGCCGGCATGATATTGGAATCCGGCTGCTGCCAGCCGGTGTAACCGATGTGGGCTTGGTCCATCATGTGGTTCCATTTGCCGCCGGCCAGAGCATGATTGTAATAGTCGGACAGCTCGGCATCGGTTCGGAAACAGGCGCGCACCTTGGCGGCGTAATCGTTGGCGCTGGCGCGCTGCTGGGCGGCGTAGAGGCGGTTGCGGGCCGCGGCGATGTACAGCTCGTTCAAATTGGCGCAGGCCTTGACAGGGTACAGCACCAGATCGTAGAAGGCGCCACGTTTTTCGGCGGGCAGGCGCTGGTTCACACCTTCGGCCCCCGCGGCCAACTGGCGCCAGCCGGTGAGAACCTGGTCCGCCTCCCGGTAATTGATGAGGCTGAAGGTCTCAGGCGAAAGCAGCTCGGGTTTGCGCCGCGAATTGAACTTCATGAACGTGCCGACGACGCGGCCGATCTGGCCGTCGTGGTCCAAGCCGAATTCGCGCGCGGCCCAGAGCTGCGTGAAGGCATCGATTTTCTCCCGCGGCCAGCGGGCCGGCGCCCAGGCCAGCGTGAGGAAGAACTCGGTGGGCAATTGGACGTGCTGCAAATGGCCGACATTTACAATCCAGATCCGGTCGGCGCCGCAGGCGTTGGCGAGGGTCATCTGCTCCCAGACGCGGCGGAGCTGGGTGCTGTTGACCCACTTGTAATTGCGCGGGCCGCCGACGTAGTCGAAGTGATAATAAATGCCGGAGCCGCCCGCGCGGTGGCGGTCTTCGGGCGACGGGAGGCGGCGGAGGTTGCCCCAATTGTCATCGCACCAGAGCAGCGTCACGTCATCCGGCACGCGCATGCCTTTTTCGTAGTATTCCTGGACCTCCTTGTAGAGTGCCCAGAGCTGGGGGACAGCGGCGGCGTTGGTGCGGTAAACGTCGGCGATGAGCGCGCGCTGGGCGGCGACGATTTGTTCGAGCAGGGCGATGTTGGCGGTTTCAGACATGGGCGTGTCAATTTTGCCGCGCATGGCGATGGTGATGACATTTTCGCAATCCCGGTTCCGTTCGAGGCCGTCGCGCCAGAATTGCAGGAGGGCGTTGGAATGGGTTTGGAAATTCCAGTCGGCCGGGGTGAAGCCTAGGCGGTTCCACTCTTTGTCGGCGCGCATCATCGGCTCCACATGGGAGGTACCCATGACGATGCCGTAGGCGTTGGCGAGCTGGTAATTCTGGGGGTCATCCTCGCTGAAGCAATTATTCCACATGGCGGGCCAGAGGTAGTTGGCCTTGAGGCGCAGGAGCAACTCGAAGACGTTGGTGTAGAAACCGTGGTTGTAGTCGCCGTAGCGGTCCTTGACCCAGCCGGTGAGGTCGGGGGCCTCGTCATTGATGAAGATGCCGCGATACTTCACGGTGGGCGGGCCTTGGACATATTTTCCCGGCTTGATAAAGAGTTCGGCGTGCTGCGCCGGGGGGACGTCCGCAAAAAAGTACCAGGGGGAAACACCCATTTGCTCGGACAAATCGTAGATGCCATAGATCGTGCCGCGCTGGTCGCTGCCGCAGATGACCAAGGCCTGGTCAATGCCCGGGGCCGGGTGCGGCACCACTTCGGTAAACCATGACTCCCATTTGCCGGCGATGGGCGAGACGTCAATCTTGTGTTCGCGCACGAGGCGGTCAATGAGGCCGCTTTGGCCGACGGTGCCGATGAGGACGACGTTCGTGCCGGGAACGGGCTCGTCGAGGGTCAGGGGGGGCGTTTTGCCGGTGACGCGGGCGAGGTCGGTCTGGAGATCGTGGGCGGCGCGGACGACGCCAGGGAAATCGTTCGTGGCGACGGCAATGGCGGCGACGGCGTCGGTGGTGCAGAGGGGAAAACACCCGGGGCCGGCGGCGGGCGCGACGTATTGAGGCTGGCCGAGGGCGAGGACGCTGGAGCGCGTGGCCAGCCAGAGCGCCGGGAGCAGGAGGCGGACGAAGCTGCGGAGCGCTGTCGCGACCGGAGCAGGCGCGCGCGGGCGCTCCGGCATCCGCCCTCGGCGGCGTGCCGGACGCGGGCACCAGCGGTGGGGCGACCAGCTCATCATGGGAGCTGGGTATTACTGACGAAGGCGATGTGTGTGCTGTCGGGCGACCAGGATGGCACGTTCATGGTCCCCTGCCCGCCATACACGTAGGCGATGACGCGCGGCTGGCCGCCGGTGACCGGCATGAGCCGCAAATAGACCTGCTGGTAATAAGGATGACTATCCGCTTTGACGTCGGCCCCGAAGCTGATGAAGACGATCCATTTTCCATCGGGGGAAATGTGCGGAAACCAGTTGTTGAATTCGTCGCTGGTGACGGCTTCCTGGGCGGTGCCGTCGGGCTTCATGCGCCAGACCTGCATTTTGCCGGTGCGGCTGGAGTTGAAATAGATGTATTTGCCATCGGGCGTGAATTCCGGGCCGTCATTCAAGCCGGGGGCATCGGTGAGGCGGATTTCGTCGCCGCCGGCGGCGGGAATTTTATAAATGTCGAACTTGCCGCCGCGCCCGCCGGTGAAGACGAGCCACTGGCTGTCGGGCGACCAGCCGTGGAGATAGGAGGGCGTGAGCGCGGTGATGCGGGTGGCGGCGCCGCCGGCAGACGGCAGCGTGAAGACGCGGGACTGGCCGCCGTGACTGGCGCTCTGGTCGCTGACGCCAAGCATCGTGCCGTCGAAGGACAGGACATGGTCGTTGTTATTGTTGATGGCGGCGCCGGTATCGAGAACCGCCGGCTGCCGGGTGGCCAGATCGAATCGCACGATGCGTCCCCACCCTTCGGCGCGGCCGCTGACGTTGTAAAGAAGCGCCTTGCCATCGCGGGTCCAGTTGGGGGCTTCAAACGGCTGGGCCGAGGAATAAATTTTCTCCAGGCGGCCGCTTTGGACGTCGAGGATTTCCAGGACACTGCCGAGAAAATCCCGATAGGGTACGAAATCGGCGCGCGCGGTCCGGATGATCCGGACGTCGTGGAAAATCGCCCGCTCGGTGACGTCCGCCGTATGCGAGCAAATGAACAGCCCGGCAAAGACGTCATCGCCCAAATCCAGATTGGTGAGCTCGCCGCTGACGAAGGGTTCGCCGCGGTGGGCGGCGGAGAAAATGAATCTGTCGCCGCGCCGCTCCAATTGCAAAACATCGGCGTTGGTGATGGGCAAGACCACCTCCCCGGTGTCGGCGCCCTTGGTGCGGCGGAATTGGAGCGAGGTCCGGCCGTCGCCATGCTCGGCGCAATCGGCGTAGGGGCAATCCGGATCGAGGCTGGGGCGGACCATCCAGCCGATTTTGCGATGGGCGATGGCGCCCTGGCCGATGAATTCCACCCGCGTGCGGAGGATGAAATCGCCGTTGAGCTTCTTCCAGGCGAACTGAAACTGGTCGCTGCCGAACCACATGTTGGTGCCGGCGCCGGTGAGCGTGTACGCCTGCGCCGCCGGGTCATACGCGGCCGAACCCGCAAGTTTGGGCGCGCCGATATCGCCATGGTCAGCGAATTCGCCGACGGGGCTGGCCCGCAGACCGGCGGTGGAGAGCAAGGTGGACATGAGCAGGAGGGTGGAGAGTCGGTTTTTCATGGTTTGGAGGCGGAAAATCGGTCATTTCGGCGGCAAGTTTCTCTCGGTCTGGAGGGGTGCCGGGGACGGAGACCCGGGGACGAAATAACGGGCGGCAAAGTCGAGGAAGACCGGCCAGTTCGGGCCGTCGGTATGGCCGCCGGAGTGCTGGCGGTAGGCGACGTCGCCGTCCAGCAGGCCGGTTTCGATGGGCGGGAAATGGGGGGTGCCGAGTCCCTTTTTGCCGAGCAGCTCATAGACGGGCCCGGCGGCGGCGGCGGCCATAAACATGCCCTTGGGGTCCGCCCAAGCATCGCCGTTGGTGGAACCGGCGCCGATGAAGACCGGCCGCGGCGCGCAGAGCGCGATGAGCTCGTGCGCATCCACCGGCAGGTCGCCCCAGTTCAAGGGCCCGCCATATTGGATGAAGTTGCCGGCCATCCAATGATATTCGCCCGTGCCGGTGAGATTTTCCACGATTTCGCCCCAGTCGCGGCGATGCAATTTGGCGCCGCCCTCGCCGGAGGAACTGACATAGGCGATGGCAAACCGGCGGTCATAAGCCAGCGTCACCAGCGCGGCCTTGCCGTAACGCGAGTGGCCTTCGATAGCCACGCGTGTGGCATCCACGGCGGGATCCATCTCGAAATAATCCAGCGCCCGGCTGGCGCCCCAGGCCCACGCGCGGAGCGCCCCCCAGTCATCGGGTTTGCGGGGCTGGCCGCGATTACAGAGGCCGATGATGCCACGGGTCAGGCCGGCACCGTTGTCCGCCTGCACGGTGGGGGGCGGCAGGACGGCATAGCCCCAGCCCTTGGACAGGACCTGCTGCTGCCAGGCGGGCGCGGGGGCGGGGCCGTTGGGGCGGGCGCCGCCGAAGAGACGTCCGCCACCGGACGAGACCCAACTGAATTGCATCACCACCGGCACCGGTTGGTGGATGTCCGCGGGCGTGCCGAGCGTCAGGTCAATGTTCACGGCGATGTTGGTGCAGAGCGAATTGTCCACGCGCCCGATCAGGTGCTTGACGATCACCGGAATCGAGCCGTTGGTTTCCCGGGCGGTCGAGGTGACTTCCCAGGTCACTTTGGGGGTGACCGCAGGCACACGGCCGTAGATATCGCGGTCGAAGTCCTCGACAATTTCAGGCCGGCGCTGCCGCCACCACATTTCCGGCGTGGTGACCCGGGCGCCGTTCTTCAAGATCAGCGGATCCGGCAGGTTGGGGAAGGGATTGGCCTTGGACTCGTCGTAATTGGCGTAATTGGACGAGCCGGGGTGGCTGCCGTCACGCCCGGGGCGGAGGAATTTGATGCCGAGCTGGTCCAGCATGTTCTGATGGTCCTGTTCGGCGGTCCAGTTGAGGGGCGCGGGCGTGGCGGGCACGGCCGCCGGCTGGGCAAGGGCCGCGGCCGCGGCCAGCGCGGCGAGCGAGAGAACGGCAAGGGATTTTTTCATGCGAAGGTTTGCATTGGCATTGGTCAACGACGGCTGATTGAGGACATTTAGCCACGAATCGCATCGGATTTCACTATCAAATTTACGGCGCAAAGAAAAATCGGGGGTGAGGCAGAAATCTCCCAAGTTTCAGGCAAGCTCCATAACCATCCCATTTCCACCGTCAACTCCTTTATGCTAATATTATATAAAGGGGTCAACCCATAGATTGGTTCGTTTTTTCATCGGCTTCAGTTTTGGGTGGACACGTGTTTCAGCCATTGATGAAGCAGAGCATTGGCACCCTTGGAGGTTCCCAAATGCACGCGCTGGGCGATGGCTTTGATCGTCAGCGTGGTTTCCTGCCGCAACCGGCCGGCGATGGCCAGCTTGCCAGGATCGCTTTTGCGCCGAGTCACCAATTTCTGTTCCGTCCAGCCCAACCGGCGCAACTCCCCGGCCATAATCCGACTGAAAGGGTCGGTCCTAGGAAATTGGTATTTCATTGTTGTTTCAGCTTTCGTCACCGGCGATAGTGGCCAGCGTTGAGCTTGCCTGCCTCAGTTTGCGGACGTCTTGGGGCCTCATTTTTCGCGTGCCGCGCCCCGCATTGCTGTAGTGGCCCATCCCCAGCCGCTCGCTCACCCACCGTAGCGACACGGTGGTGCGCTCCCGCAACCACTGCGACAACGCCGCCTTCTCCGCCGTCACCTTCCGCCCCCGACGCAAAGCTTCGGGGGCAAGTCCGAGCCGGGCCAAGCCCACTGCCAACAATTTTTCCGCCGCGCGCTCGCCATGCTCCCGTTTTGCGCCGCCGCTATGCGATTCCCGCCGCCGCCCCGCCAGCAGCCGCTGAAGTCTCCCGCGCAGCTTCTCCGCGAAACCCTCCCCACCCGCGTACCAGCCCCGCCGCAGCGCTTTCCATTGACCTTCCAGCTCCGTACGTCCGGCTTTTAGTTCCAGTTCCAACACGCGGCTTTCCAAATGGCTGGCGTAGCGTCGCCCCTCGTGGGGCCCCAGGCCCAAAGCCCCCAGCACCCGTTTGCGCTCCAGCCAGGCCGGCGCGCCCCGGCCGCCGCCCACGTACCACGGATAACTGCTCCAACGGTAGCGCTTAAGCTTGTCCCGGCCAATGACGATGACCCCGGCCCGCGCCGGGTTGAGGTGAATATAGCTGCTGACCGCCTCGAGGTACCCCGCGTTGTCCGCCTCCACCGGCACGGCTTTATAGCGGCCTTGAAACAAATGTCCGCGCAGTTGGTGGCGTCCATTGTAACGCTGCGTGCAGGTTCCCTGCAGCCATTTCATGCCCGCCACCAGATTGGCTTCCGGCGTTTCCACCAGCAAATGGTAGTGATTGCCCATCAGCACGTAGGCGTGAATGCGCCAGCCGGTCTTGCCGCAGGCCTCGCCCAGCGTTTCGAGAAACCGCCGCCGGTCCCGGTCATCCTGATAGATCACCCGGCCCTGGTTGCCCCGAGCCATCACATGATAGACGGCTCCGGGATATTCAATGCGCAACGGCCGTGCCATAATGAACGCATACTTCCAGCACCGTCAAACCCAAGTCAAGACCTATTTACCACTTTCCTAGGACCGACCCTTTTA
>Ga0181535_10001905_pt1 | contig 26236 bp, 19 predicted proteins | sample PEATcosm2014_Bin_44_FD_119774 | JGI IMG/M metagenome (GOLD analysis project Ga0181535, IMG submission 119774) | Peatland microbial communities from MTU Mesocosm Facility, Houghton, MI, USA - PEATcosm2014_Bin17_30_metaG | ecosystem: Environmental > Terrestrial > Soil > Wetlands > Peat | place...
CAAACGGCGCCGATTCAACCCCTTTTCTTAGCCAACTTGACACCTGCAGAGAGAAATCTCGCCCGGAAAACACAGTCACATTTTTCAGTGCGCAAAATCGCGGGCTTAATCAGAGCTTCCCTAGCCTGTTTCGATGGATCTGGATGATCTGGATGGTTATCTATGTATGTGAATGGTCAGAGTATTTTCTATCCTGCCTGGGATGGGTGTTGACGAATGGTTCTGTGAATGGCTTGCTTGCTCTTCCTGACGCCGAGATCTGAATCCGGCTTCCAATACCGCATCTGCGCCGGGGGCGCGAAGGCTCCGAATCCGTCCCCGCTGCCGGCTCCGGAAGCGAGTTGGGATATTTGTCATGGGTACCGCGCGTCTCCGGGAATACAAATCGAGTCTTGATGCTTAGCGTAATCTTTAGAGGAATAACAGCGACAAAGCAACACTATAGGACAACTAAATCAAATCGGTGATTTCTCTGATTTCAAGGCCATTTCTGTCATCTATATACCGTGTGTTTTCGGCAAGCCTGCGTTGTCGAGGATACTTGGTTTATTTCCTGGGGGCTTTGCCGCGACGACGATCGGGTAAGAGCATCTGGTTGACGCTGTCGATCGAGAAGGCCATCGGATCGAAGTCATAGCCGAGCCAGTCTCTCAGTTCTTTGTGCTGTTCGTGGTTGGGGTCAGCGATGGCCTCAACGAGATCATAAAATCCTGGAATGCCCCCACAGTCATCCGGCGGACACGCGAGTTGACCATCCGTGCAGACCGGATAGCTCGCAATCGGATCAACTGGAAGCTGTTTCTCCAGGACGATGGCGTGCTCCCAGCTGTCGCCGAGGTCATAGGTATAGATAAGCTTGGGGCCAGTCTTCCGCAGTACCTCGGAAAGGCGCACTGTGCGCTCGTTTTCGACCGGATCCATTCCCATGCTCCGATATTCGGGGTCTGGCTTACCGAAGTATCGTTGGCCAGCACGGAACTCGTGCATATGTCCGCCGTGCCAACCCATTGCGGTTTGAACTGCATCGTGCAGTTGCGCCAGCGTCAGAGACGAGGGAACAAGCAGACGGCGCCAGATCGGCGGTTTGGTGCCAAGCAGAGTGACCTTGATCTGATAGATGTCCTGAGAACTCGCGATCTTCTTCGTTGCCATATCAGCCCTTTTCCGATGTTAAGATTCGGCGCACGGAAGTGCGACCGATGTTGAGGCGGCGGGAGATTTCAGATTTGCTTAGGCCGGCGCGATGTAGTTTACGGATCTGGCTGGCATGGAGTCCAGCGGTTAAGGGCCGCCCAAGCCGCTTGCCGTTCTGCCGGGCATGGGCTAGGCCAGCCCGCACTCGTTCCCCAAGGATTTCGCGCTCGAAGGCGGCGAAAACGGCCAGCAGCACGGCCATTGCACGACCCGCCGGTGTGGTCAGGTCGAGCGCCTCGGTGAGCGACACGAAGCCGACGCCGAGATGTTCCAGTTCCTGCAGCGTCGTGAGCAAGTCGGTCACAGATCTTCCCCAGCGATCCAGCCGCCACACCAGTACGGCATCGATCTCCCGTCGCCGCGCAGCCTCCAGCAGTTTCTCCCGCATTTGTCGCTGGGTTACCCCAGAGCCGACTTCCTTCACCTGCAGGGCGATGGTCCAGCCGCGCCGGGCGGCATACTCCCGCATGGCACGATTCTGCATGGGCAGTGTTTGCTGGTCCAGGGTGGAGACACGTGCATAGAGGCCCACGCGGATCGTTTTGGCGGTCTTTTGCCCCTGGCCAAAAACCCTTCCTGATTTCTTGATGACGGACCCTTGTTTTACGGGCACTTGACGATGCTCCCTGATGATGGCCGAAGACCATCCTTTCCGGCCATGTCGATTCATCATAACTCGAAGCCTAATCGGGGAGCGGAGCGATACGCCCCAGAGTTTCGCGATAGTTCCACGGCATCCATTCCGCAGGCCGAGCGGCCAGTTCCTTGGCATGGCGCTGCACCTCGACCAGGTAGTCGAAGGAGTTCGTGCCGCACAACTGGCAGGTGTGGATCAGGCTCATGAACAGATCGCCGACCTGCGCCCCGTTTAGGGTGCGATAGAACAAGGCGTTCTTTCGATGTAAAACGGCTCGCTTCAGTGATCTCTCGACGATGTTGTTGTCCAACGGGGCTCCGGCCTGCCGGAGGAACAACGTCAAGGGCTGCCAGTGACGCAGCAGATAGGTGATAGCCTGGCCGAGTCCAGAGTTTGGCTCCGTCTTGCGCTCGTCAAGTTGCGCCTCCAGCCAGACGTGCAGTTGGCCCATTACGGGTTTGCTGCGATCCTGATGAAGCCGCAACCGCTCGTGCGGCGTCAGGCCGCGCTCACGCGCTTCGGCATCGTGGCTAAACACCTGGCCCAGCATCTCCAGCACATAGCGACATTCATTGGGGAAGTTCTCCGCCACATCCACGAACTGCCTACGGCCGTGCGCGAGGCAGTTGGCCAGCAGGATCTCCGCTCCCGCGGGCAGTTTCGGCACATTGCGCGACAGCGCATCACACATCTGGATCGGGCTGGGCAGTTCCGCCCGGCGCTTCTTCAACACCTCGGCGAGGTTCTCGCCGGCATGCCGGCCTCCAGTGAAGTAGAGTGCGATCTTGTGCCCCTCACCGACAGACACGATGCCGGTGGTGAACACGCCTGTGCGCTCGTCCGACGGGTCGCGCTTCAGCATCAGCACGCGCATGCCGGTGTCGTCGTTATGGACTACCGTGCCCTGTGCTGCCTGTCGGATCAGTTCATCCCGCGCCGGCTTGATCACCTGCGCAACTTCTTCGACGATCTCCCACTGCGTAGCCGCGGGCAGCGGGATGCCCAGCTGTGCCTCCAGTTGTTCCAGCCGGTAGAACGGCGTCCCGGCACCGTACTTGAGTTGGGCGATCATCGCCGCAGCCGTCTCATCGTACTTCTCCGGCCCGACTCCTTCCGGCTCCTGTGCGGTGAACACCTGCCCGCAGGCCCCGCAGCGCAACCGTTCCAGTGAGTAGACCGTAGCCGCCAGTGGCGCCTGACCGACGATCCGCACCAGCACCTTCGGCTCCTTCTGCCCGTACACGTTGCCTTTGCCACACTCCGGGCAGCGGTCCCCATGGGTTAGCTTCTGGTGCTTGATATTCACCTTCTGCGCACCACCAAACGCATCTGCTCCATTGCGGCCGTGCCCGGGCGGCGGTGGCGTGTTGTCATCCGCCTGCGTTCCGGCGCCAGCTTCCCAGTCGTCCGGTTTCTCCAGCACCTCACTGGTCTTTTCCGTATTGCGCGACCTCACCAGCATTGCCGCCAGAGCGTGCAGTACATCTTTGAGCTTATTGTGATCGGCTTCGCTCAACGGGGCTTCTCGCGCTCCATCCAGCACCCGGTCCAGTTCCTCCAGGTTCACGTCGATCCGGCGCCTGGCCCTCTTCATGCCACGCCCCCCAGCAGTTCACGAAAATGCTTCGTCAACGGATAGCCCAGAACCTCCTTGATCGACCGGTTGGGAACATAGCTATTGGATTGTTTGCCGCGTCCCGTCGTCCTGCCCATCAGCACCCAGTTGGCCGCACGGTAACAGGTCCCACGGAATCGCTCCGGATCGATGAACGTCTCCAGGAAGTAGAGCGGATGCCCGTACACCTGCTCCCAGTCATCGGAGATCCGCGCCGCCATCCGGCCCAGGATATGGGAGGCCAGATGCTCGACCCGCACCCACGGCAGGATCAGGAACCGCGTGTTGTACGCGATATAGCGGATCTTGCTGCGCCGCGCTGCGGCGTCCCAGCCGATGTAGCGATCACGGCTGCCGATGTGGCGCGGAGCCGATGACCAGGCCAGGCACGCGATGGGACGCCCTTCTGCCCATACCAGATACTTCAGGTGTTCTCCCACCGGCTGTTCGTAGCCAAGATAGTGATGTTCCTCCATCAGGCTGTTGAATAACGGCTCCTGCGTGGTTCGCCGTACAGGCTCGAACTCGAGCGGTTGCAGTTCGCGCAACCGATCTTCAATCGGAGTCTTATCGATCAGCACCGGCTCCGGCCGGGCTCTGTGTGTCAGCGGATTATGCCGCACATAGCTGACCGGAGGTAGCGTGATCTGGCCGGCACGCTCCAGCATCAGCAGCAGGCCACGGCACACCATGTCGCGCAACGCCCCATTCGCCTGCTGCCATTGCCAGGCTTCACACACTCTGCCCGACAGCTTGCGGCGGCTTTCTCCGGGGTAACGATCGATCAGCGTGCGTATAAAGAGGATGTCTTCCTCCCGGATCTCACGCCCGCGATATCGGAACTCCGCCATTGCACAGAAGTATGAACCAACTCTTCTTGGAACGTAAGGGGGATTGATGACCTTTTTGATTCTTACTTCGGCTCGCTCACGCGCCGCCACATCGGCGCGGCTCGGGCTCGCGACACGTCGCCTGCCACCATCAGCAACTGCGCCTCGTAAGCCTCTAGCCTCTTCGCCGCTGAGCTGGATTCAGGCCACCAAGTGAACCGACCTTTGGAGAGACGCTTTTGCGCCAGCCAATAGCCCTGGCCGTCATAGCTGAGCAAACGAATCGACGTCCCTCTCCGGCTCCTGAACACAAAAACACAACCAGTCATTGGGTCTTCACAGAGCTGGCTCTGGCAGACGCGAACCAAAGAATCTATCCCTTTTCGTCCGTCCACGGGCTCGATCGCTACCAGCACACGCATCTGCGCCGTGATATGGATCATCGCTCCGCTTCCCGCCAGGCACGGAGCAGGCTTGCCCAGTCAGGTGTCGAGGAGCCTTTCCACTGAATGCGCATCTTGCTTCCTATCGAGGACTCGAACTCGATCACGCACTCCGACATCGTCGCCGGATGCGCAGAAATCAGTTCAACGAATGTCGCCTTGGTTGCCTTCTTCCGAAGACTCGTTACTCCACCAAGCCGTCTTTTCAGCTGCACATAATCCAACCGCAGTGGGTGAGCAACTGAATACAAACCGTGCTGTCGGGCCAATTCTACCGCGGCCTCCCATAGCGGCTCAGGCAGCTTCGTCCGTCGCGGCCGGGTGCTGCGAAACTGATCCAACTGGCGTTGCAACTGAACGATTGGTTCGGGGATGGAGGATGCGATTTTGCTGTCCAATATCAGCCGACCTCATCGGCTGATTGAACTTAGCAATGCAACTCAGAGGGCGTCACGCACGCTTCCCGAAAACTCACTATATACCGGCTTGAGAACATTCGGCACGGCTCAATTTTCAGCATATGTCAGGGAGTAGATCTCGTTGGCGTTTATCTCGCGCGAAAAGAGTATGGAGCCATCGTGAGTCAATGCGAACCACGTAGCGATGTGGCCTGTCAGTGCAGTAAAGGATCGAAGATCAACTGCCATTTCCACCTTCGCGTCTTTTAATGAAATACGCGAGATTTCCGGCTGATTCCCAGTCGGCCGGCTGGCATAGAGGTACCGCGAATCCGCAGACCAACTCAGGTCGTTACCATTCACACCATCTACAAGTTTCCGCCACTGTTGTGTCGCCAGGTCAAACAATAGGACTTCATGCCTCACCGGATTTAGTGCTGCGATGTGCCGGCCATCCGGAGACCACCGTGCGGTGCCCAGGCCTTCTGAACCTGGTACAGTAAACTCCCGGCCAGTAGGAAGATCTATTCTGTGAATCGCGCAGGTTTCCACCTCCTGACATTCGACATTTCCATACACCAGCCACTTGCCATCCGGCGACCATGTGGGAGCACCTTGATTGTCTGTTCCCAGTGAAGCCTCGCGCGGCTTTCCGCTGTTTGCCGAAACAACGAATATGCGCCATGGCTTGCCGGGGAGCCGCGCCATGAAAGCAAGCGACTTGCCATCAGGCGACCATCTAGGCAATTCAAGATGACTCGCTTGAAACTCTATCTGCCGTGCCGAGCTGCCGTCGGGATAGCTAATCCAGAGAGTTTGCTCTGGAACGCGGATGTATGCGATCAATCTCCCATCCCTCGAGAAATTCACATCCATCGCAGCAACGTCTGGAAGAAACGGTCTAAATTCATGAGAATTAACGTCAAATGTGAATAGGTCTAGGCGCTCTTTATCTACTCCACTTTGAGGACCGGCGTAATCGCCAATCGCAAAGACAGCTTTTGATTTCCGATCGAGGGCCAGATATTTCAAGTCGTGGACTGTGGAGTTGGTTCCCCGCATTTCAAAGCCAGGATTCCAAGCTTCGCGATGTTTTTCAAGTAGATGAATTCTCTCATTACCGCATTCTCCTCCAGCTACGAAGGAGCGGCCATTATCATCCAGCGTCATCGATTTCTCCCAGCAATCCTTCGGCGCGACATACAAGGGGGCGAGTGATGAGACTTGAGTAGTGTCCTGATCGAAGAAAGTGAGCTCCCAGAATGATAAGGACGAATTCTTTGGATCTTGCAGATTAAACCTCAGGCGTTTTCCGTCAGGCGACCAGCGAAGGGATTCTGGAGTGCCATCGAATGGCTGAACCAGTTGAGTTGAAGCGCCATCGTCGGTCGTCGTATAGATTGCGTTTTGAGCTGCAAATGCAATTCCATGTCTATCGGGAGACCATGCTGCCGCATGGCAGCGAATTGCTCCAACCTGCTTAGGTTGTCCTCCCACCACCGGAACAATCCAAAGCTCTCGCTCATCTTCGATTCCCTCCCATACAAGGACCAGCAATTTCATTCCATCGGGCGATATGTCGGTCGGGACCACTTGCACAAAAGGAGTGGGAATTGTGTGAACAGGTCCGCCCGCAGCGGGAACCGAAGCAAGAACCATTCTGCTGTTTTGGTATTCACCGAAGTAAACAGTTTTGCCATCGGTAACCAGCCCGTCTTTTAATGCACCGTCATTTGTTAGCTGGACGACGCCTGTGAACTCAATTCTCGGAGGAAACGCGAGGGAATGCAGTGTGTACCCAGCAACCGCCAGCAATAAGAAACCAAGGGTGACCCAGATCACTTCTCGATGATTGATCCAGTGCCAGAAACGCTGAGCTGGAGAGCTGGCGCCATGCACCGCGACTAACTCCGTCAGTTCTAGTCGGGGTATTTGAGAGGTTCGATTGATCGGTGCCAGCGTATCCAGTGGAGGCTCAGGATTTTCGATCTGGTGATCGTCATCCAAATTGCCACACTCCAGCCATTCATCGAGTTCGTGGCGGAAGGCAAAGACCGCATGCCGTTGTCCACCTGGAACGCGGTGAATCGGCAGACCTCTCTTCTGTTCCCAGCGCATAACTGTGCGCTCATGCCATCCGAGGTAATCGGAGATGGCCTTCCATCCGTCCAACCGACCATTTTCTGGGATCAGACTCGCCATAGCCCTTGGCAACCTGTAACAAAGTGAAACCGAAGGGGCCCGAAAACACTTTGGACCAAGAGCCGCAGGGACAATGTCAACAAAAGTCAGTTCCTGTCATGTTTGGTCTCTTGCAAAAGCCTAACCTTTAGGACTTTCTTTACACAAGAGAATTTTGTACTCAATCAGGCCGAACCGGTTATGAGGTGAGCTGAGTCACCTGGGTAAGAACCCGAAGACCGAGTTGCCTAATTGTTGGCGCTGGGGTAAGCGAGGTGCAATGGTCACCAAGTACAGGAAGATACTATCCATCGACGTGAAGTCCTCTGATGTGCAGCGAGGCAGAGTGCAGGGGGGATTTTTCTATACGAAGGGTGGCGCATTTGATTGCCGCAGATAGAGATAGTTTGACATCGTGGGAATCTTGGCGTACATTTTGCTGTCCTTACAATAACTCCTCCAACAACCCATGAAAGGGATAAGGCCCATGTTCAAGGCTCAAGGGTTTCTTGCGCTCGGATTCGCCATTGTCACATTGATTTCCGGTGTTGTGTTGGTTGCGCAGGCCGGGACTCCCAGCGATCTGGTACTCAATAAATTGAAGGAGCAGTTCCCGGTGACTGTCTTTGACCGGGACGCGTCTCAGGTGCTGACCGCAGGTGCGGTTGTGACTCTGCAGAAGGATGGATTCCTGGTTTTCAGACTCCCAGTGCCAGCGCATCCAATCAGTACATATAAGACCGGGAAACTCTCACAGGGGTTTGGAGACACATTCGCTACGTGCCTGCTAAATGGCGTTGGCCAGCCCAACGGATGCAACGGCATCCCTCAAAAGACCCTGATGACCGGAGAGAAATTCTGGATTAGTGCCATAGTTGTCGGCAAGAAAGATATCCAACTGGTGGCTGTAACAGATCCATACGATGATGGACGTTATATCGGTCAGATTAAATTTCCATTTAACAAGGGTGCAGTACCAACGCCTGAGGAAGCCTTGCGTATGGTCGCAGAGGTCGTGACGGCAGAGCCGGGGCAGGATCAAGGCGGCCAGCCGGGCCCGGCCCAGAACGATGCCGGGCAAATGACTTCAGCGAGCAATGATGGCGCACCAGCGGATTACGCGGCTTCCGTGCAGGGAAAGTATGTGAGAAAAGGGAAAAGCAGCGACTTTCTTGTGCTTGGTCGTACCGGGGGTTTCTTCGTCCATCAGAACGGAAAGGATGTCGGGGGCAATTATAGAGTTGAAGGTGACACCCTTATCGCGACATCTCCAAACATCAAACGCGAGTGGAGGTCTCAGTTTGTTGGCGACTCCTTGCACGATCCCGATGGGATGGTCTGGGAGAAACAAGCAGACTCTTCCCCGGCACCCTATACGAACCCGTCGCAAGGAAACCAGCAGTCCGTGATCCCTGGAACGTACGAGTTGAAAGGGATCGGGTCTCATCTCCTTCTTCTTCCCGACGGTTCATTCACTAAGTCCGTGGCGGGTGGGCAGGGCCAAGGCCGGTATGCCATCGATGGCAATAACTTGACGCTTACCTTTGCTTCTACGGGGTTTGCCCAGCATTTCAAGATTCAGGGCAGCAGTCTCGTGGATGTGAATACCAATCAGGAATGGACACGGACAGGAGACGCGCCCGGGTATGCGCCCGGCATGTCCTCGGCCCCTCCGGTGCCATTGCCAGACATTGCCCCCCCTCCGCCACCCGCAGATGCACCGCCGCCAACCCCGCCAACCATCGCTCTTGGCCAGACTATGGATCAGGTAACCACCGCATTTGGACAACCGCTCAAGTTGGCCAAAGTGGGAACGAAGACCATCTTGTACTACAAAGACATGAAGGTGACCTTCACCAATGGGAAAGTCAGCGACGTTGAATAACGCGTAAAAGGAAAAACGGTATGACACAGACTCGATGGTTTCGTACATTCGGATTCGCGATTATCACCTCAACGTCCAGCCTTGTGCTGGCTGCGCAAGTCGGCGATCCGGCAGTTCTTCAGCAAAGACTCTACGCGCAGTACAGACTCACCACAACGACACCCGACCGCTCGGATATTGTCACTGCCGGCGATGTGGTTGTGATTCACAGACCCGGACTGCTCATGTACGGCGTGGCCTCGCCGATGCCGCCATCAAATACTTATAAGAACGGGAAGATCAGCCAAGGCTGGGGTGGCTTCGGCAAAGATCTGGCGATCACAATGGCGGCGCCAGGAGGCGCAACCGCGACCGATTACCCCCATCGTCCCTTTGCGCCAGAGGAAAAGTGCTGGGTCAGGGCAATTCAAGTCCAAAAGGACGGTGTACTTTTCCAGCTTTATAGTGATCCTTACGACGGCATTCGCTATTATGCAAACCTGAAGATTCCCTTTCCCAACAAAAAGGAAGTGCCCCCCGTCGACACCGCGATGCAGACGGTGGCCGAGGTGCTGACGGTGGCGCCGCAGGATCAGGGCGCACCCAATCAGGGCAATCAAGGCGGCCAGCCAGGGCAGTTCCAGGCTACGCCCGCACCCGTAGCTCCTCCGGCCCCAGCCCCATTGCCGGACATAGCGCCCCCTCCCCCGCCCGCCGATACTCCACCGCCAACCATCGCCCTTGGCCAGACCATGGATCAGGTAACCGCCGCGTTCGGGCAACCGGTCAAGCAGGCCAAAGTGGGAACGAAGACCATCTTGTACTACAAGGACATGAAGGTGACCTTCACCAACGGAAAAGTCAGCAACGTTGAATAGTGCATCCGGGTACCAGTTCGGAGCGCAGGACCAGCAACAGAAATCCGAATGAGGAATTCGGAACGGGAAAGAGGATCCTATGACGATGCCAGTTTCTAGCAGGACCATGAGAAACGTATCCGCAGCAATAATTCTTGCCGTGTTCCTGGGATTCGCGGGCATGGCAAGAGCAGATAACAAGAAACCAGCGCCAGCGCCAGCGCCGCCTCCCAGACAGGCTGCGCCGGCACCCAGACCTGCTCCGCCGGCCCAGTCCGCCCCCAGACCTACCGGAAACTCCGGTGGCGGGACCATGTATAGACCCAACACAAACGCGCCATCGGTGAATCGTCCAGCAAATAATGGACCTTCCGTAAACCGCCCCTATAATAGCGGTCCCTCCGTTAACAACCCGGGCACCAATGGACCTTCTGCCAACCATCCGTACAATAGCGGTCCGTCCGTAAACAATCCGGGAGCCAACGGTTCTGGGACCAATCGCCAGTTCAATAGCGGCCCGTCCGGCAATCGCCCGGGCAATTTTGATCGTGGGAATAGTAACTCCATCCAGGGGCACCAGGAGCAAAGGCCCGGAGGAAACTTTGGCAACAACGCCCATCCTTCGAACTTCAAAACCAATGCGCCCAGAGGATTCAATGAGCGCAGCACTCCGCACGGAAGCGAGGTTCGCATCCGCCCCAACGGCAGGATGAGCGACATGCATGACCCGCACCGGGGTCTCGACGTCCATCATGGTCTGAACGGCAACCGTGCTATCTCTATGGAGCGAGCCGATCACAGCCGCGTTTTTGCCGAGCGGGGCCGCCCCGGATTTGTGCAGCACCCCTACAACTTCCACGGACACGACTTCGCACAGCGCACCTATTTCTATCATGGCCACGCCTACACCCACCTCTACCACGGCTACGCCTATCGCGGCGTGTATATGAATGTCTATGCCCCAGGGTTCTACTATCGCCCCGCCTTCTACGGTTGGGCCTATAACCCGTGGGCCATGCCGATCACCTTCGGATGGGGATGGGGCGGCGCTGCGTGGTATGGGTATTACGGCTCCTACTTCCAGCCGTATCCCGTGTACCCCTCGGCCGCATACTGGCTGACCGATTACATGATTTCGTCTGACTTACAGGCCGCCTATGCGGCACACCAGGAGGCGGGCGAGATGGATGGAGCTCCTTCCTCTGCGGGTGGGCCTCCCGAGCTTACCCCGGATGTGAAGCAGCAGATTGCCGATGAAGTGAGGAATCAGCTGGCCCTGGAGAATCAGGAGGCGACGCAAAATACGCAGCAGCAGGATGTCGATCCCGCTTCCAGTGGGGTGGCACGCATGGTGAGCGATGGCCGTCCGCATGTGTTTGTTGTGGGCAGCGCCTTGGATGTAGTGGACAACTCGCAGGCCGAGTGCGCACTGAGCGATGGCGATGTGCTAGGGCTCCGGACCCCGCCTCCAGTCGATGCAACCATCGCCGATGTGGTCGTGCTCTCCAGCAAGGGAGGCCAGGAATGCCAGAAACAAGCCACGGTGTCGGTGGCATTAGCTGACTTGCAGGAAATGCAAAACCACATGAGGGAGACCATCGATCAGGGGTTGCAGGATCTGCAGGCCAAACAGGGGACGGGTGGGTTGCCGCCGCTGCCACCTTCTGCTCAAAGCCAGCCGGCTCCTGCGCTCTATGCTTCCCTCGCGCCACCGCCCGACCCGAATGCAGGAACAGAAATTCAACAACAGGCACAGCAGGCCGATCAGGCTGAAACCGAGGTAACCCAGGATACCGGCGTACCGATAAGTGCTGCGCCGGCAAACCTGCCCACCGCTGCGCCGGCTGCTCCCGCAACCGTGGCACTGGGTCAGACCCCCGGCCAGGTACAGGCAGCCATGGGCACACCTGCAAGGGTGGCGAATTTAGGCTCCAAAGTTGTCTATTACTACAACGGCATGAAGGTCACCTTCAATAACGGCAAGGTGAGCGACGTGCAGTAACTGCGCAGGCCAGCGCGGGAGGAGATCGGCGATTCCTCTCGCGCGAAGGATTCAAAACGTATCCACAACTGGCCCCTTCGGCTCCAGGGCCGAAAGAAGGGGATGCAAGAGGAAAGCATGAAGATATTCTCAATTCTCGATCCTTTTTTTCATGCGTTGAGCGATGGAAAGCTCATTCGCCTGACGGTATCCTGGGTGCTGCGGATTTTGGCTATTCTCATTGCGCTCACCGGGTTGCTGGGCTTTATCGCCATTATCGGTTTTACCTTCAAGGCCAGTGAAGGGGGCCTGGGAACTCACACGACTGGCATCCTGATCGGAGGGGTTCTCCTTGCACTCTTCGCTCTAGCCTGGGGATATCTGTCAGCAGGCATTCTCGTTTTTCGTGCAAATTCGGTGGAGGAGTTGGGTGATAGCCACTTCACCGTGCTCTCAATTCTCTCTCTGCTCTTCCGCTTGAACGGCGAACTGATGTTTGTCATGTATTCGTTGCTCGGCGTAGGCGGATGCTTATTTGTCTGGTTCACCGATTTCAGCCCTTTTTCAGAGTTGGGGATGCTGGGTGAAGAGATTCCGTTTGCCAGTCACGCCGGCACCGGCTTTTTGGGCGGCATCGAACTGGCGGTCATTTTTGTCCTGATTGCTTTTGCTGGCATCATTTTCTCCTATGCACTGGCGGAACTCAGCGTGGTTCTGGTGGAAATAGCACTGAACACGCGAAGGCTAAGCACTGCGTCAGCAGCAACCGGGAGGGCGCTAACTCCAACCCTCACAGCAGTGCCCGCTCCGGTCCCTCCGCCACCACCAACCCTGGTTGAGCAACCTCTCATCCCCGCGCAACGCAAGTGCAAGAAGTGTGGCCTGCCGCTCGATGCGGGCAGTACCTTCTGTGACGAATGTGGAACTCCGGTAGGTTGACATGGCAAACAGATACTGCACAAAATGTGGTAGAGAAGTTACTGCTGGCAAGCGCTTTTGTGGAGGCTGCGGTCAGGCCATGCCTATCGCGACGATCCCAGTACCGCCAGAACCCGTGGCAGCGCTCGAGTCGGCACCCTCAACTGTGTGGGAAGTGCGGAGCGGCGCTTGCACCGGGTAAGCGTTTCTGCAAGCAATGCGGCCAAGCTGTTGGCCAACCGACGCCAGTCGTGGAGCAGACACTAGCAGCCGCACCAACAGAAGCCGCCGTGCCCGCGGCTCCCGTCTGCATACGATGTGGAGCGGATCTTGTTCCAGGCAAGCGATTTTGCAAGCTGTGCGGCCAGGCCGTCGATTCAATAGCTCCTCCTGTACAAGTCCTAACTGGTTTCAGCGAACAAGGCGTTTCTCCGGCCAGGCAACCCGCAGTGCCTGTTCCCATTCCAGCACCGGCGGAAGTTCAGGTCTCTGCCCAGGATGAGGTTTCGCCTGTTCCAGGCCAGACCGAACCGGCAGAAGAGCCGGACGTTGTGCTTGACTCACAAGGCGAATTGGCACCTGTCTGGACCTCGACTTTGAGTCCGGAAGAACCTGCATCACCGCTTTCCTCGCTTCCTCTCGCATCCACCGCTTCTCTAGTTTCGTTTGAACGCGAGCCAGCGCTGGGCCTCCGGTCAAAGATGAAATTGGGACTCGCAATCGGGGTTGCCGCTGCTGTGCTGATAGCGGCTGGGGGCGTCTTGGCATGGCACCTCTATGCGCATCGAGGTGTCTCCTCCGGAACCAAGGCTTCTGAATCACAACAGGGCATGGTGAAGCCGCCGGCTCAGAACCCACAGGCAACGGGTGCGCCGCAGCAACAGCCCAAGCCTTCGCCGGGCATCCAGGAACACCCTGTATCCAATCCTCCGCAGTCTCACGTGGCAGCAGGAGCCACGACACCCCTAAGCCCTCCCGCAACAATTCCGGTCTCGGTATCCCATCAACACGCGCAGACCGTAACGCAACAGCCCACAATCGTACCGGCTCCGCTCCCCCCACCCGTATCCGCGCCTGTTGCGCCACACTCTGGAGTGCTGCACTATCAGGGCCCTCCGGTGCCTCTTAATGGAGTGGTCGTTTTCGATCATCTTCCGAAGGCACGGCTCAGGTTCACATTTGATCACCAGGCGTGGAGTCTGATTCTTAAACCAAATCCGGACGGCACAAAGAAAGCCACGTTGATTTCATTGGCGCCGGGCTACCAGACGAGCTGCGATCTGGTATGGGAAATTGTTCAGTAAGTGCAAGACGATTCTGTCGTCTCATCCGGAATAGAAAGGAGAAATCGAGTCAATGACGTCAACTCCAGCCTCCCCCTGAGTTCATGCCCGCCGTAAAAGCCCATTGATGCCGGTATCTTATCGCTTCCCCATGAATACAAGAGGTTCGCCGTAGACAGAGTCCTGGTCTATAGCTGGTTTGGAGTGTTTTATATGGCGTTCATTGACGTCGTTTCCTGGGATGACAATTCCTCCGGACCTGCCGGAGTTGGTCCCGTTTTTGCCTGGAAGTTCCGCAGCGGCGGTGAAGGCAAGGATCACGGTATGGAACTAAGCACCTTTACTCAGCTTGTTGTCAGGGAGTCGCAGGAAGCAGTTCTCTTTACCAAGGGCCAGCTTCTGGGAAAGTTCGGCCCTGGAAAACACACGCTCAATACGGAGAACCTGCCCCTTCTACGGAATCTGTTCGGATTGCCGTTTGGTGGCAAGAATCCCTTCTTTGCTGAAGTCTGGTTCGTCAATAAAGTCGTGCCGCTGAATATCGACTGGAATACGACCAGCATGAAGTATCACGACCCCGACTACAATGCCATGGTTCCTATCCGGGCAGTCGGCCGCTACGGCCTCAAGGTCAAGGATGCGGAGCGCTTTCTGATCAAACTCGTTGGCGCTGCCGGAAGCTTCACTGCCGCAGACTTGACGGACCACTTTGCAGGCGCCATGAACGCCAAGACAAAAAGCGTGCTGCTGTCTTACATGCAATCACAGCGCATCGGAATCAAAAGCATATCCGCATACCTGGAGCCGCTTTCGCAAACTCTGAAAGCCTCCATGCTTGCGTTCTGGGAAGACTATGGATTCAATCTGGAAGGTTTCTACATCACCTCGGTTGAAATCGATGACAGCCACCCGGATGGAAAAAGAATCCTGGAAGCCATCGGGCGGCAGAGCGCGCAAGTGATTGCAGGCTATTCATGGCAGCAGGCCAAGGCATTTGAAGTGGCAGAGAACGCCGTGGATGCCGCCGGTAAAGGAGGAATGCTGGGAGCGCTGATGATGACCAGCATGATGGGAAGCGGAGGCGGCGCAATGGGCGCGATGCTGCAACCGTCGCCTGGTGGCGTTCCCGTCGCGGGCGCCTCTGGTCAGGTCGGGTCCGGCGTAGCGCCGGTTCCACGTGAAGTGTTTTGCTCCAACTGCTCGAAAAAATACTCCAGCAGCTCAAAGTTCTGTCCTCACTGTGGTGATCCTTATGTGCCATGTCCCCGGTGCGGAACAGATAACGACCAATCTGCCCGCCGTTGTGTGAGTTGCGGTACGCCATTGGTTTCTGCCGCAAGTTGCCCTGCTTGCGGCACACAACTTCCGCCCGGCGCAAATACCTGTCCCCGTTGCGTCCGTGCCGTTGGGGGCACTGCGACTTGCTCGCAGTGCGGCTCACTGCTTTCTCCGGGAGACGGTTTCTGTTCAGAGTGTGGGAAGAAGGTGGAGTGAATATGCAAACGAAATCGGAAATATCGCGCCTTTTTGTCCTCCTGCATCTCATCGGAATTGCTCTCCTGGTCCTTGCCTTTTTTCTATTGATTACGCCTGGGGGTCGAACTCATACAGCATGGCTCGATTTGGTTGTTGCCTGCATTGTGCTTTCAATCAACTTTCCGCCGTTTGCTATCGTGCAAGTTGCCTCTGGCGTCTTCGGCTACAAGATCGCTGCCCTCGGCCTTCTTGAAGTCTGCGACGCTGTCTACTCTTTTCTGGCGCTTGGACTTATCTACTATGGCTTTGTCTACTTCCTGCCGTTCCGCTTTCAGCTTGTCGGCCAGATGGTTCTCCTGTTTGCGATGTCCACAACCGTCGCCATTGCATGGTGGTCGTCGGCTCATGCCAAAGAAGTGGCAGAAGAGGAGCATGCAACGAGATCCGGGCTGGAAGACCTGAAGGCAGTTTTTTCCCAGTGCGAGTCTGAACTCTCAACAAAAGCTCCACATCGCAACCGGGAACTACAACTCCTGCTCAAGCTCGAAGAAGATGCAAGGTATCTTTCCCCGTCTCGCGACCCGTCCGCGCTCTCTTACGAGCGGCAGATGGTTACGCTGGTCGATGACATACGTCTGCGGCTTGAGGATGTGGTCTCCCCGTTATCTCCCTCGCCTCTGCAGGAACAATTCGAGCAATGCGCGGCCCTGATGGCGCTGCGCAAACAGCCTATCGTTCGGTAAAGGAGCAGTAACTATGTCCGGCAAGATATTTCCGGGAAGTGCGAGCATCTACGAAGACCAGGCAAAGATCCTTTTCGACTATTACCGGCGGATTGCGGAGCATATTGTCGAACAGGAAGTTACACTCGAAAAACAGATCGCCGTAGCGCGCGAAGAGGAAGTCCAGTTTACGGAAGAGCTGAAGCGAAAGAGTCTGATCGAGAAAGTCTGCTATGGAGCGGCTGCACTGCTAGTGATTTTGATGGCTGTGCTGTTGGCGACCCAGGTGTTCACCAATTATGCGGGACTGTTGCTTGGGTTAGCCCCGCTAGGCTATGGACTCTATCTTCTGATGGAACGCAAGAAACTAGCTGCCAGAATTGTTGAAATACAAACGATTATCGACGGGTTTGAGACCGCACATAAAGAGATTCCCCGCGACTTCAAGGTTCACAGACTTGGGATCGCATACATCCCGGTTGCCGGCAAGGTTTCTTTTGAAGGAAAGAGCTTTCTGGTTGACTACGCGGAGACGGAAACCCCGAAGGAATTCAAGCTCAGTACGGTTCGCAACAACGATGTGTTCGCCACAGCCGTAAACGGCCTCGAGGACTTGCTTAAGAAGGTTCCAGTTGTCGAAGACTCAACAGAAGTTGAGCAGCTATCGACAGATCAGTATTCCCGCTCCATTCAGCAAATTCCGTATTACGGCTATTTCGCGTCTCTCGATCACAAGTTGCGCACCGTGACGAGTTGCCTAAATGATCTGTCAATCTCATCGGTCGAACTCCCGGTAATCTTTCCCAATACAAGCTATGCCAAGTTTCTTTCAGAGTTTGGCGCCACCAATCCTGAAAAATCAGTTGTGTTTCAGGTGTTTAACGTTCATCAGCACGATGAGTCTCTTGCGACTTTTCGCTTCCTCAACAAAATGAAAAAGTCCTTCGAGCGCCAATCGCAGCGATTTGAACAGGTGCTGCGGAACCTGATGGTCAACATTGCCGCTACCGTTCAGATCATTACCAGCATGAAGATAGACTCCACCAACAAGATTGTTGACCAATCCAACCGCTTGCTTTTCACGATCCTGAAGGCTTCTTACAACCACTATTCGCCAAAGATGGAAGCTGAAGAGATTGAACGTATTCGGAACGAGTCATTTAACTATCAGGATGCCGCCGACGGTTATCAGCCGTTTCAACTCAAGGCGAGCTCCCGGGTTTTGTACGACGCCGTTTCGCAAGTGTGGGTTGGCGAAGACGGAAGCAAGACCAGCTTTCCTTTTGGCATGCAGCAGATCCATGAAGAGATCGTTGTCCCTATCGTTCAAAACCTGTTGCAGGAAACACGCGACGAGCGATTGCACATCTACAACAATATTCAGGATCAGAAGAACAGCTATCTAAATAAATGGCATCAGGATACGGAGGACTTCTACGGTCGAAATCGAGCGGAGAGCGCCGACTTGATCAACTTGATGCGTTCTACCTTTACGGAGTTCATATCCAACTACAACACGCTTCAGGCATTGGAGAATACAGAAAAACAAATGGCGGCGGGCGGAAGCCTTTCCGACACAGCGGTAAAAAGCGTCGATACCGGAGTGGAGGATGTTTCCGCTTACGAACTTCAGAGGCGTCAGTACCAGGCCGTACAGGAAGACTTTGCCGACTATGTAGATCGACTCAAGGAAGATATTGATCGACGAGCGGAGAAGTTCAGCTTTATCGAGAACTACGACGCCTCGCTTCGAGATGCGGACGCACGCTCCATGTCTTCCGCGGGGAGCCGAGCGCAAACACTTGATGAGCGCCGCAAGCCGTTGCTGGCCGTTAATCCTCTTTACGCCGAAACCTCGGAACTGGCGCCCCCGCCCGCAATGGAAGATTTGGTTCAGGAGCACTTTTCTTTGAACCTGAACACTATCGCATGCAATGCCATCGGTGAGATCGATGCACTGGGGAGGGCATAGTGGCCAACTTCAGTTTCACTGTCGATACCCAGGAAATGGCGGATGGCCTTTACTCAGTCGCCCCCCATGTAGATGGAGCGACAGGCGCGGTAGTCTCCATGCAGACCGCCGTAATTATGGCGGAGAAGCACGCCGCTGAGAATATCTGTCGCGATGTGAATCGCGGTTTCTTCAGCCTGATCCGCTCTCAGATTTCGCAAAAGATAGCAATCAGCCGCAGCCAGGTTGAGGCGCGCCTGCTGGAACTTCGTGACCAGTCTCAAAAACTGTCATCGGTCAAAATGACCATGCAGCGCGATTTTCAAATGATTGCTGCCCGCTATACCAAGCTGTTTCGTATACTGGATCGTGCACTTCTGAACCGTCTTCACGAAGTGGACGCGAGTCTTCTTGATCTCGTCAACAAGGATGTAGCACGCCTGGACAGCCGCGCACGAGGATTACAAGCTTCGGTTCCCGTACATCAAATGGAAAGCGTGTCCTCGAGCCAGCGGATTGCGGCATCAAATACAAGATTAAAAGCAAGCGCTGCGATTGGCGCCATGTCGCGCTTCATCCAGGAATCCAATCAACAGGACCACCTCTCATCAAGCATTCTTAGCGTAGAAAATGCGGAATCGGATGCCACGGTGCTGTTGCCATTCGCTTTGGTTGACAGTGACAGCCCGCAGACCCGGCAACGCCAATGGACGTATCACGCGCCGGCGTCATCCTCCCCCGAGATTGCCCAGCAGATTAAAGGAGCCATCGAACGAGGGGTCTTTCCGGCTCTGCCTCAGATTCAGTGGCGGGAACCGGACGCGCGGGAGCGGGAGAATGTTGCCAGGTGTCTTCGCGAGTTGATCGATGGAGCAAAGCTAAATGAGAGAGTGCGGGCCCATGTGATCCGCATGTATTCCGCCGCACGTTCGCTTACGCTTTCCGAGGTGCGGTCATGAGCTATAGCCAACACTATAGCGAAAGGATCTCCGGCTCTGCATACTATTCAAGGAGCTACCCGGCCTCCGAACATGGTGGCACCATCGATGGATATGCCCCTTGGTCCGAGGATGTCAGTATCGCGATTCACGTGGACACTTCCAGCTTTGATCACAGCGTTTCGACCATCAAGCACCATATAGACGGCCTTACGGTTGCCGTGGCCGCCACTGAAGCTGCTCAGTTGGAAGAAAAAGTGCGTGGCGCCAACGCGATCGGCCAGAGTGTGACAAGCGGATTCTTTCGTCTGATTGGTTCTGAAATCTCGCAACAGATGGTTGCGCTCAAGAGCCGAGTGGATTCGCTGTTCCTGAAGCTCAACGACCTGAAGAGCGCCTGCCTGCAAATTAAGCAGAATATGCAGCAGGACTATCACCGGATTACGGATCGATACGCGGCCATATTCGAAGAATTGGATAGGGAGTTGACACGGCGCCTTACCAGTCTCGATGGCGCGGTCTACGCCCTCAAACGCGCGGCCTCAATCGAAGAACGGCGTAGCTTTGACAGTAATCTCTCTACGACTCCCACTATTTTCGCGACAGAGAACTCGCATGCTCAAAGTGTTCTCTTGGCTAGCGCCTTGCGTAGCCGGATGAACAACCTTCTGCAGTGTGCCATGGCATACTTGGCGTCGGAGAAAAAGACGAGCACCGCCGTGAGCACAATGCTGAATGCCGGCGATCGCGGAGATTTAGCCGCGGTGACTCTGCCAATTGTTTATTTCGCAGCCAATGATTCAGGGGGGCAGCTCAGCGAGAGGATATTTTTGCCTCCGATGTCAGGCGCCCTGACGAATGATCCGGAGATAAAACGCAGGATACTGACTCAGTTCCGGGATCCAAATCTCTCCTGGAAACCACTGCCTGGTTCAGGCAAGGATCAGATAGAACGGTTTTTCTTTCCTTTGGTGGAGGCCATCCATTCTCCAGCAGAAGATCAGGATGCCCGCGTACGGCAAACGATTCTACGGCTTTGGAACGCCCATATGCCGGAAAGCCTCCCCCTTTAGCTAGTCGCCTTCTACAGAATTCGAGGAACGAGCCATGCAGGTATTGAACGAAATCCGGTTGAACGATAATCGAATGTTGCTAAAGGATCACATTGTCAGATCGCCGATTCTGCCGAAGACAGCGCAGGAACTGGAACGCGATGTTGTGGTGCAGGGAGATTGCGAGGTGGAAGGCGCGGTTTTTGCGCGCAACATCGAAGTGCAGCAGGGGTCTTTGCACGTGAAAGGTAGCGTCTTTACGCAGGTTGAGTTGCACGTCAACTCGGACGCGAAAGGACGAGCTGTTTTTGAAAAAGCGGTTGGCTCCTCCAATGCCATCGTTTCGCTTGCGCCGGGCTGCCGGGTCAATTTTCTGGCGGATGTGAGCGCCAAGCAGGTCAAGCTAAGCAATGCTTACGTGGCCGCCAATATTTTTGCAGATGAAATTGTATTGGATAACTGCGTTGTCATCGGCGGTGTCTTTGCCACCCGCAGTCTTGAATTGAGCGACTGTGTGGTTGGAACATTCAACAGCCCGGTTGTGCGCAGTTCAAAGACAGTGTATCTGCTCTTCCCGAGTGCCTTCTCTGTAGAAAAGATGAGCTATCTTCCCGGTTCTGAACTCTTCAGCCTGACATTAGCCGATCTTGGCGCTCTGATGCGCGGCGCACCCGAAGCGGAGAATACAGGTAAGATCCGCATGAATATTGAGCAGGATGAAGTAAAGACTGTTCTGTCCGCTGACGGTGTTCAGCAAATTCTTAGATCCTATTCGGTTGTGGGAAAGGTACTGGCAACCGGTCTTGTCGATTACGACCGGCTTCAGAACCAATTCCTTATCTCCTGCGCCAGCATGGGGAATCAATTACTGAGAATCTACGACCTGGGCATGGGGCCGGATGGAGTCGCCGTCGAATTGACTCCAGAGCGCATTTCGCAGTTCTTTTTTGATGTTCTGCACGGAAATATCCCAGTCTCTACGATGAGCGGAGAGTTCGATCTCGCTTCCATCGTGAATAATCTAACGCCGGGCTTGGCAACGCCAGTTTCTTGGGATTCGCCTGTAGATGCGTGCGAGACAGTGGAACAGGAATCGCCTGGGACTCCGAGTGCGACCGCGGAAGAAATGGCGGAACAAGCCCCGTTGGCGGAAGAGGCTCCGCCAATAACGCCTGCGGCACAAGAACCGGAGCCAACTAGACCAAAGGCTGAAAGCACTGAGGTTGAGCTTGCGGCGCAAGTGACTACAGAAGGTACGCAAGGAACTGCCGAGGTTCAGCCAAACGAGCAAGCAAAATGCGTATGCAAGCACTGTGGCACCGAAGCCGAGGAAGGCTCAGCGTTCTGTGAGAACTGCGGCCAATCGCTGATCTGAGCATTGACGGCGACAGGAATTTCTAAACCAGGCTCGGGTTGAATGATCCGTCGACGATGGCCGGGGAATATAGAATGGTTTAAACCCCTTGAAGCAGGAACTGGATTTCGTGTGCGTTAGGAACTCGGTCGATTGCTATGGAAGAAAGACACTGCTCGAATTGTGGGAGAGAAATCGTTTTAGGCAAACGTTTTTGCGGTGGCTGCGGTCAACCGGTTTCCGCGAGTACCGCGCCTGCCCCGCCCGAGCCTACAGAACGATTCTGCATACAGTGCGGTGCGGTCATCAGTCCAGGCAAGCGTTTCTGTAAACAGTGCAGCCAGGCAATTGGCACGGCAGCGCCAACCGCAACCAATGTGTCCTCTCCCGTTGAGCAAGTTAAGCCTGCAAGGCAGGAAATAGCTGTTTCTGACGGGATCTCCGATCAGACATCCGCCGTGATTGCCGTTCCAACTCCGCCCGGGTCAACGGCGCTCGTCTGCGCCGACTGTGGGGCGGCCTCCAGCCCAGGCAAGCGTTTCTGTAGGCGGTGCGGACATGCGATTGACACGGCCGTACCAACGGCTAACAGCGCACCCTCCGCCGTTGAACAGGCAGAGCCTGAGACTTCTGATGCAAATGTCTCTCTTTTTGAAACTGAAAGTGTAACTGCTCCGCTTTTGGATCCAGTCGCGCATGATCAGACAATTCCCGCCGCTGTCGATTCAGCGCCGTCTGGAATTGCGGCCGATCCTCTATTGCAGGCCGAGCCTGGGACCACCAGCAACGAGGACGGTTTCGAACACAATTCCCTGGAAACGCAGAATCTCTCCATGGACGAGGGAAACTCCCAGCCGCTTTTCAAATTCAGTGGCGTCGAAGAAGAATCTACTGCCTCGCCGCAGTTCCAAGCCGACGCCGCAGCTCACGAACATGACAGCACAAACTCTCTCCGCGATGCACGGGTTGACAGCGATGAAGAAACTGTTCTGAATCCGGGGGATTCTGTTGTGCGCCGGCGCAGGATTCTCTTTTTGATCATCGGCGCCGTATGCACGGCCGCAGCACTTGGCGCTGTTGCGTTCATCGCTACCTACCATTGGGCACATCGTCCGGCACCGATCGCAATGCAATCAACCCCGCCTGTCGCCCAGGCTATGCCTACTGTAGACCAGCCATCCAAGTCGCCCACCCCAACGAATGCCGATGCCCCGGTCGCACCGACAAAGCCTGTCTTAAAAAAGCAAGAGCCGAACGGGCATGAAGCTCCCGCACGCAGTGCTCCACCTACTAAGCCCATTAGCACAAACTCTCATCAGGTTTTACAAAAAAGCCAGGGGAGCAGTTGCGCTCTTGATTCAGACATGCTCTCTAAAATGCTCAATCAGGCGGATAGAAACCGTGAGCAAGGTAACTACCCTGACGCTGCGAGACAGTATCGCTCAGTCCTGGATTGCGACCACAACAATGCAAGAGCGCGCAGCGGCTTGGACCTTACTCTGCTCGACATTCAGCATCAGTGACAGAACTGCGCCACCTCGGAAGAAAACCACCCTGGCCACATCGCCGAACAGGGACATCCTGGAGAGAAGTTATGCAAACCGCCCAAGTAATTAAACGAACTGGTTCGATAGGTGTTGGTGACTCTATGACAGGGCATTTCAATCGACTTGTAGTGAATCCGATCCTTAACTCTCTGTGCAGATCCATTGCATTTTCGCTCGTTGTGTTGTGCGTGCGCCCTCTTGTATCTTTCGCAAGTCAGCCATCCCTGACTGCCATCGAACTGTATAACGGGCCCAATGGCGCCGCCTACTTGCAGCTTGGGGATGTCCTGATAAATGGAAAGGTGACACTGCGCGATTGCACACCGTTTCAGGCTACGGGAGTCGACAAGGCAGGCTATAACAAGATGCTAAAGATAACCATGTCTCCGGGAGCAGTTCTTGAGCGCGATGAAGATGGGGTATTGCGCTATAGTACGGGTGCCGGCTCAACCGCATGCGTGGTTCCGGACAATCTGAAGTTTGACCATAGTGGATTTTCTTCGCTCACCAGCCTGGCCGATCTGGCCAAGTTGACGGGCTCATTTATAACCCCATCGAGCGATGGGGCAGCCACACCGCAGCCTTTGCAGCCAGGCGTTAAGCTGCATTTTGTCGCGGCTCCCGACCTGGAACTTGCGGAATATTTGCGTGCGCAGCGGGCCAATGATGTAGTTGGCTGGATAAACTATCTTTCCAAATATTCTGCCTCACCGCACGCCATAGATGCTAAAACCGCTCTGGAATTGCAGTATGTGAAAGCAGGCGAAGCATCTTTGGCAGGCTACTTGAACTCGGTGACGAAGCAATCCCCATCGTATGAAGACTTGAAGGATGCCAAGGCTCAGGCAGATGAGGCGCAGGCTTTGCAAGTGCCAATGGAGCAGACGACAAAACTCACGAGTAAAATTCGCAGAGAACTCGCAGTTCTCGCGGATAAGGGGCATTCTGAACTGAGGGCCTACGACACTGCATTGCAGGCGCACACTACAGGTTATACTCACCTGAAAAATGCCCAGGAACTCGCTCACGCCATCACCGCAATCGACCTGGGATTTCCGGCAGGTCAGGCTCTTCTTGCGGATGTGTTGAACGCCAGCAATCAATTCGACAGAACGCTACGGTCAGCGGAATCGTCGGTGGTGAAAAAACAGATGGACACTGCCATCGAGCTTGTCGCACCACTGCGGGCATTCTCGAGCGAAGAACCGCGCATTGTAGCTGTCATTGACACAGTCTACGAAAATGATCTTCAACTTGGAAATCAGTTCGCGGAAAAGGCTGATTGGAAAAACGCCGTCATCCTGTTTGAGAAAGCTGCCGATGTTAAGGATACGGCCAAGGTGCGTGACCTTCTTGTTGATGCGCGGAAGCAATTGGTCAATTTTCAAAACAAGGCCTCTGTGGCAAAGGCACTGGAGAGCAGCAAGCAACTTGAAGAACAGCATGACAGCATAGGTGCACTCGATGTGCTGTATGAACTACCACCTTCGCAAAAAGCGCTGGTCGCCGACGACATAGATAGGCTCAAGGATGCCTATGTCAAAAGCGCTGTCCAAGCAGCAAAGGGACTGCAAAAGGCACACAATCCCATCCGGGGACTGGGAGATGAGATCGGAGTTGAGAAAGCGTACAACTACCTGCTGCGCGCTTTTGAACTTAGCGAAAATGACTCCTACCGCGACATGAACGAAATTCTGGGCGACGACTTAAGTGCTTACTTTGTAAGTCAGGCAAAGCTCTATCTTGATAAGCCATCGGGATCGGGGACGGAGCTCGGCTGGGCCTATCTGGAGGAAGCTCTGTTCTATAAGCCATCCAATCAGGCGGCGCATGATGCCAAGGTGGCGGCAGCCCCAGCGCATGCAATGCATTCCGGGCTTTCCATTCGCGTTCAATTTCGCGATCAAACTTCTCTCCGCGACAGTACCGGCTTTCTGCACCAACTCGAGGATGCAATTGTAGCCGGTCTTGAAATGCCCAATGTCAAAGGAGTTCGATATGGGGAAACGGCTAACGGAGTGGAGCCGGATTTCCAACTCGCCGGGGATGTTCTGGAGCATCAGATTTCCGAGACTGTAACCCTGGATGCCAAGGAGTCGCAGTATCGTATCGGAACCCATGATGTTACCGGGGAGGAGTGGAACACTGCAAATCGCGCCTATGAGAAGGCGCTGCGCACTCTCCAAACCGATCAGTCTGCTCTTATCGGGGCACAATCGAAGGGTAATAAGAAGGACATCAAGGAGCTTAACGCAAAGCTCGACGCGGACCAGAAGGTGGTTTCCGAGGCTCAGACGCTCGCGGATTCACTACCCAAAACCGTTACCAGTGATGTTCTCCGCCCATACCATTACACACAGAAGACCGTGGATATCAAGAACACGATCAGGCTTCAATTCCGTGTTGGCGAGACATATAGCTCGCAGATGAGTGATGCGGTGATCGTCGCAAAAGAGGATACCCGGCAGTTTGTACTGATCGAAGATGTGAAGCCGGACGACACGGAGGGAGTGAAGCCAACCGGGACAACTCCCAATACAAGGGAACTGCAGACCGCACTCGAAAATTCTGTCCGCGATGAGTTGATAGAGGCAGTGCGTTCGAAGGTGAAGGATATGCCACAAATAATTTATGCCGAAGCGAAATTAAAGGAGCAAAACGACAACTTTGATGGGGCCGCCGAAGCATATTTGCGCTTTCTGAGCTGCACAAAAGAGGATGGGTCAACTGAACGCCAGCATGCGAAATCCTTTTTAGCGGAACAGTTCAATGTTCGACCTGCCGAAGCCCCTTCACAATAGCGCTTCCGGATGCGTTCCTCCGTCGGGAATATGCAGTCCAGCAGGGCTGCCTCCCGGGATTTTCTTTAGAGCATTTCTAATTTAAGTATTTACATTTATGCGATAATATTCCTGCCAAGAGAGAGGGGAGAGGATGCAATCGTATTCGCAGGATTTGCGTGAGCGCGTATTGTGGGCACTGGATCGTGACGAGA
>Ga0181535_10001907_pt1 | contig 26204 bp, 25 predicted proteins | sample PEATcosm2014_Bin_44_FD_119774 | JGI IMG/M metagenome (GOLD analysis project Ga0181535, IMG submission 119774) | Peatland microbial communities from MTU Mesocosm Facility, Houghton, MI, USA - PEATcosm2014_Bin17_30_metaG | ecosystem: Environmental > Terrestrial > Soil > Wetlands > Peat | place...
GAGGAGATCGCGAGGATCGTCCACGGCGTCGGCGGCACCGTCTACTACGACGGCGCCAACCTGAACGCCGTGATGGGGATCTCCCGGCCCGGCGACATGGGCTTCGACATCGTCCACTTCAACTTGCACAAGTCGTTCACGCAACCCCACGGCGGCGGCGGCCCCGGCTCCGGCCCGATCGCGGTCTCCGCCGCGCTCGAGCCGTATCTGCCGCGGCCCGTGATCGTCCGCCACGGCGGCGCCGAGGGCAACGGCTCGACCGTCGAGTTCGACCTCGACTACGAGCGGCCGAAGTCGATCGGGCGCCTGCGCGGCTTCCACGGCAACTACGGCTGCTTCGTGCGCGCCTACGCCTACATCTGCTCGCTCGGCGCGGCGGGCCTGCGCGACGTCTCCGAGACCGCCGTGCTGAACGCCAACTACCTGCTGGCGCGGCTGCGCGAGCTCGGCGTCTGCGAGCTGCTGCCGCCCGCCTACGATCGCCTGTGCATGCACGAGTTCGTGCTGAGCGGCGCGCCGATGAAGCACGAGCTGGGGATCCGCACGCTCGACCTCGCCAAGCGCCTGCTCGACTACGGCTACCACCCGCCGACCGTCTACTTCCCGCTGCTGGTCGAGGAGGCGCTGCTGGTCGAGCCGACCGAGACCGAGACCAAGCAGACGCTCGACGAGTTCGCGGCGGCGCTCGCGGAGATCCTGCGCGAGGCGCGCGAGGACCCCGAGCTCGCGCGCGGCGCCCCCTACTCGACCCCGGTGCGCCGTCTCGACGAGGCCGCCGCCGCCAAGCACCCCGTCCTGCGCCAGGCGCTGTAGCGCCGGCCGCCGCGCCCCCTATACGAGCGCCCGCGGCTGCAGCGGCTCCTCAACCACTCCGCCGGAGGCGGATTTGAAAACCCTGTAGGCGAGCTTGCCGGGGGTGTCGGCGATCACCTCGTGCACGTCGGTGCCCCGGTAGTGGATCGCCACGCCGTCGTCGGTCGCGTAGCCGTCGGGGAGCGTCCCGTCGGCGATCAGCGCCTGGAAGTGGGGGCGGCGCCGCGGCTCCGAGTCGTAGTGCACGGAGGTCGAGTGGGGCAGGAAGCCGAGCGCGTCAGTCACCGCGCGCAGATCCGTCCCGAAGGAGTCGGTATTGCCGCCGAGGTGCCAGCAGATCGCGCCGGCGCTGATCCCCGCCAGCACGACGCCCCGCTCCCACGCCGTGCGCAGGATGCGGTCGAGGCCGTGCGCGCGCCAGACGGCGAGCAGGTTGACGACCGAGCCGCCATGCACCCAGATCACGTCCTGGGCCAGCAGATGGCGCTCGGGGTCGACGTTCGGCATCCCGAACAGCTGCAGGTGCGAGGCCTCGACCTGCTCGCCGGAGCAGGCGCCGTAGAAGCCGCGCAGGCCGAGCATGTTGTCGCCGTGGGCGGTGCCGAGCCAGCAGAGCTTGGGCCGCTGCGAACCGGATAGCTCGAGCGCGTAGCGCACGACCGCCCCCATCCGCCACTGGTAGGGGTTCAGTCCGCTGTCCTCGAACCCGGCGCTGCCGGCGACGATGTGACGCTCCGCCATCGCCGCAGTCTCACACACGCCGCGCCGGCGCCGTCGACGTCCACCGCGGGGCGCCGTGAGCTCGCGGCGACGGGCGCGGCGGATACGCTGGGACCATGCGCATCTTCTCCGGCATCCAGCCGACGGGCCGCAAGCACCTCGGCAACTACATCGGCGCGATCATCCAGTACGTCGCCGGCCAGGAGCGCGGCGACGCCGTGTACTGCATCGTCGACCTGCACGCGACCACCGTCGAGTTCGATCCGGCGGGGCTGCGGGAGCGGACCTACGACACCGCGGCGATCCTGATCGCGGCGGGCCTCGACCCCGAGCGCTGCATCCTCTTTCGCCAGAGCGACGTGGTGGAGCAGACCGAGCTCGCGTGGCTGCTCACGGCGGTCACCTCCTACGGCGACCTGCAGCGGATGACGCAGTTCAAGGAGAAGTCCGCCGCCCAGCGCAAGCTGGTCACCGCCGGCCTCTTCGTGTACCCCGTGCTGATGGCGGCCGACGTGCTCGCCTACCGCACCAACGAGGTGCCGGTCGGCGACGACCAGCGCCAGCACGTCGAGCTGATGCGCGAGATAGCGCGCACCTTCAACGCCCGCTTCGGCGAGGTGCTCGTCGTGCCCGAGCACCGGATCCCGGCGGTCGGCGCGCGGATCATGGACCTGCAGAACCCCGAGGCGAAGATGTCGACGACAACCGGCGGCGAGGAGGGCAGGCTGTACGTGCTCGACGAGCCGGCGGTGATCGAGCGCAAGGTCAAGCGCGCCGTCACCGACTCCGGCGAGGGCGTGCGCCGCGCGCCGGACAAGCCCGGCATCACCAACCTGATCGACATCCTCGCCGTCGTGCGCGGCGTGCAGCCGAGCGCGATCGAGCACGACTTCGCCAGCGCCCGCTACGGCGAGCTGAAGGCCGCCCTGGCGGTCGAGCTGACGGCGTATCTGGCGCCGACGCGCGAGCGCTACGCGCAGCTGCGCGGCGACGTCGCCGGGCTCGAGGCGGTGCTCGCCGACGGCGCGCAGCGCGCCCGGGTGATCGCCTCCGCCACGCTCGCCGACGTGCGCGACGCGATGGGCGTCGGCCCGCCGCGCTGAGGGGAGGGAGCGGCGGCGGGAGCGCGCGGTCGCGTGGGCGCGCGTGGCGGTCGCGTGGGCGCGCGTCGCGGGAGCGTGGGCGCGCGTCGCGGTCGCGTGGGCGCGGCGGCGCTCACGGCGCGCCGTCGGGGGTCCGCTGTAGCTTTCGCGCTGTGTACCTCGCGGAGCTCGAGCTGGACCTCGACGTCTTCAGCGGTCCGTTCGACCTGTTGCTGACACTGGTGCTCCGCGAGGAGGTGGACCTGCGCGAGCTGTCGCTGGCGGAGGTGATCGTCGCCTACCTCGACCATCTCGACGCGCGCGGCGAGCTGGATCTCGAGGTCACGACCGAGTTCATCGTGCTGGTCGCCGCGCTGCTGGAGCTCAAGTCGCGCCTGCTGCTGCCCGGCGAGGAGCTCGAGGAGCTGCTGGAGCTCGAGCCCGGCGAGGCGGCGGAGGAGCTGCTCGCCCGGATGCTCGACGCCCGCCGCTACCGCGCTGCGGCGGCATACCTCGGCGAGCTGCTGGCCGGCCAGCCGGCGGTGCGGTACCGCGAGGCGCCGCTGCCGCCCCACCTGCGCCGGCGCGCGCTCGATGACCTCGACGAGGTGCGCTGGGATCCGGCGCTGCTCGGCCGCGCTCTCGGCGGCCTGCTCGCGCTGCCGGCGAAGCTCGACTTCAGCCACATCAGCGTGATGCGCGTCTCGGTCGCCGAGCGTGTCGCGCACCTGCGCGGGCTGCTGCGCTCCGCCGTCGCGCTGAGCTTCGACGACGCGGTGCGCGACGCCGATCGCATGACCGTGGCGGTCACGCTGTGGGCGCTGCTCGAGCTCTACAAGCGCGGCGAGGCGGTCTGGGAGCAGGTCGAGCCGTTCGGCGAGATCACGGTGCGCCGCGGTGCGGGCAGGGTCGGCGAGGGGCGCGCCGAATGAGCGAGCTGGGGCGGATCGTCGAGGCGCTGCTGTTCCTCGCCAGCGACCCGATCAGCGTCGAGGAGCTGGCCGAGGTGACCGGGGCGAGCGAGCAGGCGGTCGGCGACGCACTCGACGAGCTGGCCGCGGCCTGCGCGCCGGGGCTGCGCGGCGTGCTGCTGCGAGCGGTCGCCGGCGGCTACACGCTCGCCTCGGACCCGCTCGCCGAGAGCGCGGCACGCGCGCTGCTGACCAAGCCGCGGCTCGCGGTGCTGACCGCGGCGCAGCTCGAGACGCTCGCGATCGTCGCCTACCTCGCACCGGTCTCGCGGCCGGAGATCGCGCGGATCCGCGGCGTCAACGCCGACTCGCCGGTCGCCTCGCTGCTCGACCGCGGCCTGATCGAGGAGAGCGGGCGCTCCGAGTTCGGCGCCGTGACCTACCGCACCACGACCCTCTTCCTGAAGGTGTTCGGGCTGCAGAACACCGACGAGCTGCCCGACGTCGCGCAGTGGGACCCGACGCCGGAGGAGCACAGCGCGCTGCGCGACCGCCTGCTCGCCGCCGGCGAGGCCCGCGCCGGGATCACGCCGGAGTAGAGAGGCCAGGGCGCCAGGCGCGCCGCGTCAGGTTGACTGATCGCGGCTCGCGCCGTCCCGGCCGAACTCGCGATCGCCGGCGAGTCGCAGCAGCACTGCGGTCCAGGTGCGAAACGGCCGCCAGGCCAGTGCGAGCTCGCTGAACTGCTCGAGCGTCGGTGGCTCCGGGAGTCCGTAGAAGCGGGCCACGTGCGCCAGTATCCGCGGCTCGGCCATCGGCATCGGAGCGTCCGCGAAGCCGGCGGCCCGCAGCACGATCAGTCCGGCGTAGAACGGGCCGATCCCGGGCAGATCCTGCAGGGCGCTCCACGCGTCCTGCGGCCCCATCGCGTGCAGGCTCGCCACGTCGAGGGCACCCTCCAGCGCCGCGCGTGAGATCGCACGCAGGCGCTCGCTCTTCTCGGCTCCCAGCCCGGCCAGCTCGGCCGCCTCGAGCAGCCGCTCGGGCTGGGGAAATGCGACAACCTGCTGACCCGCCAGCTCGAAGGTCTGCCCCAATGCCACACCCAGGCCACGGCGCACCGCCGCTGCCTGCGCCGGTTGGCGGCGTGCGGAGATCACCGACCAGGCCGCGGCCTCATATGGGGAGTGGAAGAGCACGGGACGCTGGCCGGGGTGACGGCCCTGCAACTCGCCGATCACACGGTCGCGCTCGCCCACCGCCAGGAAGGCGTCGCCGTCGTGGTCAAGCGAGAGCACGCGCGCGGTCTGGCGCTCGACGCGCGCGAGATCGCCCCCGCCGTGTACCTCACACTGCACCGGGCCGTGCTCGAGTGGCTGGCGAGCGACGACGCCGGCGTAGCCCTCGCCGCCGTCGATCGGGAACGCCAGTCGCATCGCCCCGTCAAAGGCCGGTGCGGGTCCCTGGCTGGGCCCGAAGGCGAAGCCGGCGGCGGCCGCGAGCGAGAACGGCCCGCGCGGCTCGATCGTCAGCGAGTCGCTCACGCGGCGGCTCCGGCGGCCAGCTGCCCGCAGGCGGCGGCGATCTCGCGTCCGCGAGTCAGCCGCACCGTGACCGGGACGCCGCGGGACTCGAGCGCGGTGCGAAATGCGGCGATCGCGTCGCGTCCGGAGCCCTGCAGCTTCGAATCGGTCGGGTTGTAGGGGATCAGGTTGACCTTGAAGGCCTGCCGCGGCGAGAGCAGCCGCGCCAGCGCCAGCGCCTGCTCGTAGCGGTCGTTGACGCCGGCGAGCATCACGTACTCGACGAACACGGTGCGCCTGCGGATCGCGTGGTCGGCGCGGCACGCGTCCAGCACGTCGGCCAGCGGGTAGCGCTCGTTGACCGCCATCAGCGTGCTGCGCAGCTGGTCCTCCGGGGCGTGCAGCGACAGGGCGAGGCGGATCGGCAGGCCGGAGGCGGTCAGCCGCTCGATCCCGGGGATCCAGCCGACCGTGGAGATTGCGGTGCGCCGGTTCGTGATGCCGAGGCTGGGGAGCAGGGTGCAGGCCTCGAGCACGGCGTCGAGGTTCATCATCGGCTCGCCCATGCCCATGAAGACGGCGTGGTCGAGCGCGCCGGCGCGCCGGAAATGCAGCGCCTGGTCGAGGATCTCGTCGGCGCTGAGGTTGCCGGCGAAGCGCATCCGTCCCGTCGCACAGAAGCTGCAGGTGAGCGGACATCCCGACTGGGAGGAGAGGCACAGCGAGCGGCGCCCGTCGCGGTAGCGCATCAGGACCGCCTCGACCGGGTTGCCGCCCGCGGTGCGCAGCAGCGCCTTCACGGTCCCGTCACGCGCCTGCATCTCGCGCTCGAGCGAGAGCGTCGACAGCGGCACGTGCGCCTCCAGCTCGTCGCGCAACGCCGCCGGCAGGTCGGTCATCTCGGCGTAGGAGCCGGCGCCGTGCGCGAGCCACGCCCAGACCTGGCGTGCGCGGTACGGCGGCTCGCCCCGGCGCTCGAGGGTTGCGCGCAGCAGATCGCGATCCATCGACCTATGGTTGCAGCGATGCGCCTCGCCAAGTTCCTCGCCCATTCCGGCCTCGCCTCCCGCCGCGCCGCGACGGAGATCGTGCGGGCCGGGCGCGTGCGTGTCGACGGGGTGCGCGAGCTGGACCCGTCACGCGAGATCGACGGCGAGCGCGTCGAGCTGGACGGACGCCCCGTCGCCGGCGTGGAGCCCCGCGTGGTCTACGCGCTGCACAAACCGGCCGGCGTGGTGTCGACCGTTCACGACACCCACGGCCGCGCGACCGTCGTCGAGCTGGTCAGCGACTCGCGCCGGCTGTACCCGGTCGGCCGCCTCGACGCCGATTCGACCGGCCTGATCCTCCTGACCAACGACGGCGAGCTCGCGAACCTGCTGACACACCCGCGGCACGAGGTGCCGAAGACCTACCGTGTGCGCCTCGCCGGCGGGCGCGTGGGCCCGGCGGCGCTCGCCGCGCTGCGCGACGGCGTCGTGCTCGACGACGGGCCGACCGCGCCGGCCCAGGTCAGGCGGCTGTCCGCGAACGTGATCGAGCTGGAGCTGCGCGAGGGCCGAAAACGCCAGGTGCGGCGGATGTGCGAGGCGCTCGGGCATCCGGTGCTCGAGCTGACACGTGTGCGCTTCGGGCCGCTCGAGCTGGGCGGGCTGGAGGTTGGGGCGGCGCGCCTGCTGAGCGACGCTGAGGTCGGCGCGCTCCGCGACGCCGCTCGACGGTAGGCTGCGAATGGTGAGTGAGCGGCTGTACGCGCTGCGCGGCGCAACGAGCGTGCCGGACAACAGCGCCGAGGCGATCCTCGCCGCCACCGAGGAGCTGATGCGCGCGCTGATCGCGCGCAACGGCCTCGAGATCGAGCAGTTCGTCAGCTGCATCTTCACGGCCACCGATGACCTCAACGCGGAGTTCCCGGCGCTCGCCGCGCGGCGCATCGGCTTCGATCGCGTGCCGTTGATCTGTACGCGCGAGATCGACGTCCCCGGGGCGCTCCAGCGCGTGATCCGGGTGCTCGCGCACTACTACGCGCCCGCGGGGCACGAGGCTGCGCACGTCTACCTCGGCGAGGCCCGCAGCTTGCGCGCGGATCTGGATGCCGCACAATAGAGCGATGGCACTCGAGTTCAACTCGGCCGTCAAGCAGATCCCGGTCTACCCGGCGGCCGCCGGCTACGCGCAGAGCGGCCCGCTCGTGCGCCTCGCCAGCAACGAGTCGCCCTACCCGCCGCTGGCGGCTGTGGTGGCGGCCGCGAGTGCGGCGCTCGAGGGCGTCAACCGCTACCCGGACCCCACCAGCGCCAGGCTGCGCGGTGCGCTGGCGGATCGCTACGGCGTGCCGGCCGAGCGGATCGCCGTCGGCAACGGCTCCTGCGACATCCTGCTGGCGATGGGCGAGGCGCTGCTGGAGCCCGGTGCCGAGCTCGTCTACGCGTGGCCGTCGTTCTCGGTCTACCCGCAGCTCGAGGCGGCTTCGGGCGCGCGCGGGATCCGTGTCGCGCTCGACGCGCACGAATGCCACGACCTGGATGCGATGGCGAGCGAGATCACCGTCGCGACGCGCCTGGTGATCGTCTGCAACCCGAACAACCCGACGAGCACGGCGATCGGGCTGGAGCAGATCGCGGCGTTCGTTGCGCGCGTCCCAGCCAGCGTGTGCGTGCTGATCGACGAGGCCTACTGCGAGTTCAACCTGCTCGACGATCCGGACGCCTCGATCGCGCTGCTCGACCGCCATCCCAACCTCGCGCTGCTGCGAACGTTCTCGAAGATCTACGGACTCTGCGGACTGCGCGTCGGCTATGCGCTGTGTGGCTCGCGCGACCTGCCCGACGCGCTGAACGCGGTCCGCCAGCCGTTCTTCCTCAACACCGCGGCCCAGGCCGCGGCGCTGGAGGCGCTCGCCCACCAGGACGAGGTCGCGCGACGCGTCGAACGCGTCGCCGTGGCACGCGTGCAGATGCACGACGGCCTGACCGAGCTGGGGTTGCGGCCGGCGGCGTCGCAGGCCAACTTCTGCTGGTTTGCGCTCGGCGAGGGGCGCGACGAGGCGGAGATCGTCGACGGTCTCGCGAGCCAGGGCGTGCTGGTCCGCGCGGGCAGTGCGCTCGGTCGCGAAGGGGCGCTGCGGGTCAGCTACGGCACGCCGACCGAGAACGAGCGCTTCCTCGAAGTGCTTGCCGGGCTGCTGTAGAGCCTGGGGACGACGGCGCAACCCGGGCGAGCGAGCTGCCCCGCGGCCACGCCATGATTCGCACGGCCCTCGAGGTGTGGAGCGGTCGCCCGCGGCGCACGGCGCGCGCTCGCCCGACACTGGACGCCACGACGGTGCGGGTCTGCGCCGGTGTCGCGTGTGCGATTGGAGTGTTGACCGTCGCGGCCTGCGGATCGTCGGCACAGCACGCCCCCGTGCGCCACACCGCGCACGCCTGCGTGCCATACCGCGCGGCGCACGTGGTGGTGGCGGGGGGCGGATCGCCGGTCACGCGGCTGACCGTGCGCCCGGGCACGGTTGTCTGGGTCGAGCTCGTCGAGCCGGAGGCCGACACGATCCTGCGGACGGCGTTCCCATGGCGGACACCGGCGTCGTCCGACCAGGGTGTGATCTCGGCGGTGTCGCTCTGCAAGCACTCCTGGGTGACCTCGCTGCCGGTGACGATCACCGCGTTTCGCGCGCTGCGCCCCGGAACCGCGACGCTGGAGGTGGCGCTCACCCGCAGCTGGAGAGGGAGGGTCGACACCGCTCCACTCGGCCGATTGGCGACCGCCCTCAGACTGCCGTTCGCCTGCCGCATTCACGTCACCGTGAGCCGTGCGGGCCGCGCCACGTAGGAGTGGGCGGTCCGCGGCGCGCGTGGCGGCCTCGTGGCGCCTGGACGAATGTACGAGTGGCCCGTCGCCGGCGCTGTTGCTCGGCTCGCCCACGATCTGCTACACATTGCGCAGATGTGCGATGCGAGCGACCGATCGATGACCGCCGCCGGCGCCCCGGGCGCCACGCTGGTCGCTGCCTATTCGTACACCTACCCGGCGTCCTGGCGATTTAGCTAGGCGTCCGGACCTGCGCCCGCCGCGAGCGGGCGCCTGGCCTCGGTTAGAACGGCCCTCAGGGCCCGGGCGCCGCCTCCACAGCCGCGAAACGCACCTTGCAGGTGCTTCGCCGGCTCCCGTCTACGCTTCCAGCCGAACTTTGAAAGGACCCAGCAGATGATGATCGTGATGAAACCGAACGCGACCGAGGAGGAGATCGAGTACGTCCTCGCGCGCGTTCGCAGCGTGGGGGCTCGCGCACACATCTCGAAGGGCGAGGAGGTCACGATCATCGGCGCGATCGGTGACCGCGAGCATGTCGCGCGACTCGAGCTCGAGGGCGCCCCCGGCGTCTCGCAGGTGGTGCCGATCCTCAAGCCGTACAAGCTCTCGTCCTCGCAGCTGCGCTCCGGCGCACGCTCGGTCTTCGAGATCGGCGGGCGCCGGATCGGCGGCGAGCACTTCGCCCTGATCGCCGGGCCCTGCACCGTCGAATCGCGCGAGCAGGTGCTCGAAACCGCGCGGATCGTCAAGGAGGGCGGCGCCGCGATGTTCCGCGGCGGGGCGTACAAGCCGCGAACCTCGCCGTACGCCTTCCAGGGCCTCGGTCAGGAGGGCCTGCGGCTGCTCGCCGAAGCCAAGGAGCTCTACGGCATGCCGATCGTCACCGAGCTGATGGACGTGCGAGACCTCGAGGCGGTGCTCGAGGTCGCCGACGTCCTGCAGATCGGGGCTCGCAACATGCAGAACTACACCCTGCTCGCCGAGGTTGGCCGCAGCGGCTGCCCGGTGCTGCTCAAGCGCGGGCTCTCGGCCACGCTCGAAGAGTTGCTGATGGCTGCGGAGTACATCCTCAAGGAGGGCAACGAGAAGGTGATCCTCTGCGAGCGCGGCATCCGCACGTTCGAGACCGCCTACCGCTTCACGCTCGACCTGATGGCGGTGCCCGTGCTGCGCCAGCTCTCGCACCTGCCGGTGGTCGTCGATCCAAGCCACGCCGCGGGCCGGCGGGACCTGGTCGAGCCGCTCTCGCTCGCCGCCGCCGCGGCAGGTGCGGACGGGATCATCGTCGAGGTGCACCCGAACCCGGACGAGGCGATCTGCGACGGGCCGCAGGCGCTGCGCGCCGACGCCTTCGCGGCCTACGCCGCGCAGGTCGAGCGAGCCGCCTCCGTTGCCGGCAAAGCCTTCACGACCGCGTGAACGTCGGTGTCGTCGGCGTTGGGCTGATCGGCGGCTCGATCGGGATGGCGGTGCGCGAGCGGCTCGGCGCGCGCGTCGTCGGCTTCGATCCTGACGGCGGCGTCGGCGCGGCGGCGCTGCGGCGCGGAGCGCTGGAGAGCGTCGCGGCAAGCGTCGGCGAGGCGGTCGCGGGCGCCGATCTCGTCTTCGTCGCCGCGCCCGTCGGCGCGCTCGCCGGCGCGCTGGACGCGGTGCTCGCGGCGGCTCCCGCGGACTGCGCGGTCAGCGACGTCGGATCGACCAAGCGCGCGATCGTCTCCGGTCGCGTCGATCCACGCTTCATCGGCGGGCACCCGCTGGCCGGGGCCGAGACCTCCGGCGTCGAACATGCCCGGGCCGACCTGTTCGACGGTGCGACCTGGTACCTGACGCCGGGGACGGCCACCTCGGGCGCGCTCTACGAGCGGCTGCACAAGGCGCTGGTGGGGATCGGCGCGCAGCCAACCGCGATCGACGCCGCGGTGCACGATCGCGTGATGGCGAGCGTCTCGCATCTCCCGCACGTCTTCGCCAACGTGCTCGTCGCACAGGCCGCCCGCGCTCTCGGTGACGGTGCGGACGTGCCGGCGACCGGCCCGAGCTTCCGCGACGCGACACGGGTCGCCGGCGCGAACGCGACGATCTGGCCGGACATCTACCTCTCCAACAGCGACGCGCTGGTGGCGCTGATCGACGAGGCCCAGGTGCGGCTCGCCGAGGTGCGCGCGGCGCTCGCGGCGGCCGATCGCGGCGCGATCGAGCGCTGGAACGAGGATGCGCGCATCGATCGCGACGCACTGCTCGGCGCCGGTCTCGCCGGTGGCTCCGTGCACGAGCTGCGCGCAGCGGTCACCGACCGTCCGGGTGTCGTCGCCGAGATCGCGCTCGCGCTCGGGCGCGCCCAGATCAGCATCGTCGACATGGCGCTCTCGCCCGCGCGCGACGGCGGCCAGGGCGTCGTCGCGCTGTGGGTCCGCGGCGAGGAGCAGACGCGGCGTGCGATCGAGCTGATCGAGGCGCTCAAGATCCCGGTAGCGCGGGCCTGAGGCGGGAAGCGCAGCCGTGGAGGTGACGAGGGTCGAGCCGCTTCGTCAGCCGCCGGTCGCGACGCTGCGGCCGCCCGGCTCGAAGAGCATCACCAACCGGGCGCTCCTGTGCGCTTCGCTCGCCGACGGCACGAGCACGCTGCGGGGCGCGCTCTTCGCGCAGGACACGCACGCGATGATGGACGCCGTCGCCGCGCTCGGCTCGGACGTCCACGCCGATCAGACCACCGCGACCGTGGAGGTGCACGGTTCCGCGGGGCGCCGGCCGGCGGAGCCCGTGCGCATCGACGCCCGCCAGTCGGGGACGACATCGCGCTTCATCCTGCCGGCGGCCGCACTCGGGTCCACGCGCGTGGTGGTGGACGGCGCGCCGCAGCTGCGCTCGCGTCCGATGCTCCCGTTGCTCGACGCGCTCGAGCAGCTCGGCGTCAGCGTCGAGCCGCTCGAGCAGCCCGGCTTCCTGCCCGTCGCGGTGCGCGGTCCCGCGCGGGGCGGCGAGGTGCGCGTCGCCGGGCACCTCTCCAGCCAGTTCCTCTCCGGCCTGCTGATGGCGGCGCCGCTGATGGAGCGCGGGCTGCGGGTGGATCTGACCTCGCCGCTCGTCTCGGTGCCCTACGTGACGATGACGCTCGCCGTCATGCGGGCGTTCGGCGTCGTCGCCGACGGGCTGGCGGTGGCGGCAGGCAACTACACGCCGGCCGTGCTGGCGATCGAGCCCGACGCCAGCGCCGCGGCCTACTTCTTCGCGGCGGCGGCGATCAGCGGCGGGCGCATCACCGTCGAAGGCCTCGGAGCCAACTCGATCCAGGGCGATGTCGCGTTCGTCGACATCCTCGAGCGGATGGGCGCGCTCGTCGAACGAGCGGCCGACCGCATCACCGTCTGCGGCACGGGGACGCTGCGCGGGGTGGAGGTCGACATGGCGGACATCTCCGACACCGCACAGACGCTCGCGGCCGTCGCCGTGTTCGCGCAGACGCCGACGCGGGTCGGGGGGATCGGCTTCATCCGCGGCAAGGAGAGCGACCGGATCGGCGCGCTGGCGGCGGAGCTCGGGCGGGCGGGCATCGCGGTGGCGACCGACCCGGACGGGTTCACGGTGACGCCGGGCACCGTTCGCCCCACGCGCTTTCACACCTACGACGACCACCGCATGGCGATGAGCCTGGCGCTGCTCGGGCTGCGCGCACACGGCATCGAGATCGAGGATCCCGGCTGCGTCGCCAAGACCTACCCTGACTTCTTCGCCGACCTCGCGTCCCTGTACTGAGCGCCGCGGCGACGCGCGAGAGCGCCGCGGCGGCGCGCGGGCCTCAGCCGCTCGGCCGGTTGGACGGGGCAGCAGCGGCGCGGTGGCCGCCCGACGCCTGCGCGGGACGCCGTGGACGATCCCGGCCACGGCTATCGTGGCGGCCATGATCGTGGCGATCGACGGCCCCGCCGGCGCCGGCAAGTCGACGGTTGCCCGCGGCGTTGCCGCGGCGCTCGGTTTCAGCTACCTCGACAGCGGCGCGCTGTACCGCTGCGTGGCGCTCGCGAGCCTCGAGCAGCCGGCGATCAGCCCGGCGCAGCACGCCGCCGTGCTCGATGTCTCGCTCGGCGAGCGGGTGCTGCTCGGCGGTCGTGACGTGACGCACGCGATTCGCAGCCCGACCGTCTCCGCGCAAGCGTCTGTCGTCGCCGCGGATCCCGCGGTGCGCGTGGCGCTCGTGGCGCGCCAGCGCGAGCTGCTCGCGCACGGGGACTGGGTGGCTGAGGGCCGCGACATCGGCACCGTCGTGGCGCCCGCCGCCGAGGTCAAGATCTTTCTCGAAGCCAGCGCCGAGGAGCGCGCGGCGCGACGCGCACGCGAAATGGGGGCCGATCCCGCCGAGGTGGCGCAGGAGATGCGTGTCCGCGACGCCCGCGACCGCGACCGTGACCACTCGCCGCTGCAGGCGGCGCCCGACGCCGTCGTCCTGGACACCGGCGGGCTCGGCGTCGAAGAGGTCGTGGCGCGCGCCGTGGCGCTCGTTCGCTCGGCCCAGGCGGCGCGGGGGGCTGAGGCCGCGCGGCGCGGCGGTGCGGGCGGCGACGCGGGCTGAGCGCACGCAGGGGTTCGCCCACGCGTCACCCCAACGGGCGGGCGCCGGGCGCTGGCTATGCTGGAGCGGTGACCCAGCAGACCCCCGCCGCCGGCGTGCCGTCGCGCGCCGCCCCGCGGGCGTGTCGCCGGGCCGCCGCGCGCACCGCTCGCAGCGCCACGCCCCGCGTGCCGTTCGCCGGGCCGTGCCACGTGCGCCTCGCGCGACCCTGTCGAGCGCGGGGCGCTGAGCGATGAGCGGCGACGAGCGCTCCGTCAAGGTCGCCGTCGTCGGCTACCCGAACGTCGGCAAGTCCTCGCTCGTCAACCGCCTGACGGGCTCGCGCGAGGCGATCGTGCACGAGCGCCCGGGGATCACGCGGGACCGCAAGGAGCTCGATTGCGAGTGGAACGGACGCATCTTCACGCTGATCGACACCGGTGGCGTCGACTTCGCCGACCCCGATCCGCTGGCCGGCTCGATTCGAGACCAGGCGCGGGCCGGACTCGCGGACGCCGACGTGGCGCTGCTGGTCGTCGACGCGCGCGCCGGGGCGCGACCGGGGGAGCACGAGATCGCGGACCTGCTGCGGCGCGGGCGCACGCCGGTGCTGGTCGCGGCGAACAAGTGCGACACCGTCGCGGACATCCCGCTGGCTGCCGAGTTCCACGCGCTCGGCCTCGGGGAGCCGGTCGCCGTATCTGCTGCGCAGGGGCTCGGAACCGGGGACCTGCTCGACCGGCTGGTGGCGATGCTGCCGGCCGCTTCGGAGCGCCCTGCGGACGCCCGCGACACCATTCGCCTGGCGGTGATCGGGCGCCCGAACGTCGGCAAGTCCTCGCTCGTCAACCGTTTCGCCGGCGAACAGCGTGTGATCGTCGCGGACGAGGCGGGAACGACGCGCGACGCGATCGACCTGCCGCTGCTCGTCGACGGCCGCAGCGTGGTGATCGTCGACACCGCCGGCATGCGCCGCCAGTCGAAGGTCAGCGAGTCGGTCGAGTACTACACGACGCTGCGCTCGCAGCGCGCCGCTGAGCGCGCCGACGTCGCGATGGTGGTCTGCGACGCGGGTGACGGTGTCACGGCGCAGGACCTGCGGGTCGCCGACCTGGCGATGCGCAGCGGCTGCGCGACGCTTGTGGTGCTCAACAAGTGGGACGCCCAGGCGCCGACGCTCGACCTCGAGTACGAGCGCGCACGGGTCGCGGAGAAGCTGCGTCAGCGCCCCCGCGTGCTGACCGCCTCGGCCACCACGGGCCGCAACGTGGCGCGGCTGCTGGTGGAGGCGATCACGCTCGGCGACCGCCGCGCGGGGCGGATCCCGACGCCTGAGCTCAACCGCTTCCTCGGCGAAACGGTGCAGGCGCGCCAGCCTCCGGCCAAGCAGGGCCACCGGTTGAAGCTGATCTACATGGCCCAGATCGGCACCAGTCCGCCGCGCTTCGCGATCCAGGTCAACTCGCGCACGCGGGTCACACGCGACTACGCCTACTTCCTCGAGAACCAGATGCGCGAGCGCTACGCGCTCGACGGCGTGCCGCTGATCATCGACTTCGTCGAGCGCGGCGCGCGCGCGGGCGGCGCGCGAAGCCGCGACGCGAGGCGGCCCGCGCCGGTGCTGTCCGCGGCTCCGCTCGACGACGAAGACGACCGCCAGTCGCTCTAGTCTGCGACGGTGGCCTCGATCGCCCAGGTCGAGCCGCTCACGAGCGCGCGCGCGCTGCGTGGGCCGTTCGACTATGCCCTGCCGGAGGAGATGCGCGACAGCGTCGGTGTCGGCTCGATGCTGGTCGTCCCGTTCGGCCGCCGCGAGCTGCTCGGGGTGGTCGTCGGGCTGAGCGACGCGAGCTCGGTGGCGCGCGAGCGGCTGCTGGCCCCGCGGCGCGCGGTCGAAGCGGCTGTGCCGGCCGACCTGGTCGAGCTGGCCGGCTGGATCGCCCTCGAGTACTGCTCGACGCCGGCTCGCGCGCTGTCGCTCGTGCTGGCGCCCGGCGCCGGTAGCGGCGTGCACAGCCTGGCGCGCCTGGTCGCGGAGCTGACGGCCGCCGGGCGCGCCGCCCCCTCGACCGGTGTGCGCCTGACCGCGGTGCAGCGCGCCGTGCTCGAGCGGCTCGCGCCGGACGGCGCGACACCCGCCGTGGCGACCGGCGCCGCGCACGGGACGCTGCGGCGCCTGGAGGCGCGCGGGCTGGTGCGCCTGAGCCGCCGGGAACTCGGCCGCGCGCCCGAGCATGTCGCGGTGGGCGCCCGGCGGGCGGGGGCGGTGACGCTCAACTGCGATCAGCGGGCCGCGCTGGCGTCGGTTTGCGAGGCGATCGAAGCACGCCGCTCCGAGCAGCTGCTGCTGCACGGTGTGACCGGGTCGGGCAAGACCGAGGTCTACCTCCGCGCGGCCGAGGCGGCGCTCGCGCAGGGCCGCGGCGTGATCGTGCTGGTGCCGGAGATCGGGCTGACCCCACAGACCGTCGGGCGGTTCGTCGAGCGTTTCGGCGAAACGGTTGCGGTGGCCCACTCGCGCCTGAGCGCGGGGGAACGCTACGACGAGTGGATGCGAATGCGGCGCGGCGAGGCCAGGATCTGCGTCGGTCCGCGCTCGGCGGTGTTCGCTCCGCTGGAGGACCTCGGTCTGATCGTCGTCGACGAGGAGCACGACTCCTCGTACAAGCACGAGGGAGACCCGCGCTACGACGCGCGCCACGTGGCCGCACGGCGCGCGCAGCAGGCCGACGCCGTGCTGCTGGCGGGGAGCGCCACGCCACGCCCGGAGAGCTATGCCCGGCTGCGTCGCCTCGCGCTGCCGGCCCGCGTCGACGGCGCCGCGCTGCCGACGGTCGAGGTGCTCGACATGTGCGGCGTCCAGGGCGCCGTGCACGAGCGCACCGCCGCCGCACTCGGCGAGCTGCGCCGGTGCGGCGGCAAGGCGATCGTCCTTTTGAACCGCCGCGGCTGGTCGAACTTCCTCTCCTGCCGTTCGTGCGGCAAGGTGTGGGGCTGCCCGGAATGCGACGTCGCACTGGTGCTGCACCGCGCGGAGGGCGTGATCAGCTGCCACCACTGCGGGCATCGCGAGAACGCACCCGCGCGCTGCGACGCGTGCGGCTCGACGAGCGTGGCCCGGCACGGACTCGGCACCGAGCGCCTCGAGCACGAGCTGGTCGCCGCGCTCGGCGCCGGCGACTATCCGATCTTCCGCCTCGATGCCGACGTCGCCGGTGCCAAGGGGCGGGCGGCGGCGGTGCTCGCCCGCTTCGAGCGCGCGGACGCCGGCATCCTGGTCGGCACGCAGATGGTGGCGAAGGGACACGACTTCGACGGCGTGGCGCTGGGGGTCGTGCTCGACGCCGACGCCACCCTGCGCTTCCCCGATTTCCGTTCCGAGGAGCGGACCTTCGCACTCGTTGCACAGCTCGCCGGCCGGGCGGGCCGCGGCGGCACCGAGGGCCGCGTGCTGGTGCAGACGATGGCGCCGACCGCGCGCTCGATCGTGGCGGCTGCGCGACACGACAGCGAGGGGTTCCTGGCGGGGGAGCTGAGCCGTCGCGAGGCGCTTCGCTACCCGCCGTACGGCGAGCTGATCCGCATCGTATGCTCGAGCGCCAGTGAGGGAGTGGCGCTCGAGGCTGCGCGCGAGCTGCGCTCGCGGCTGACGCTCGGTGACGCCCAGCTGCTCGGGCCGGCGCCGCTGTTTCGGCTGCGCGGACGCGAGCGTGCTCAGATCGTGATCAAGGCCGCCGACCGCGTGGCCGCGGTGGCGGCGGTCGGCGAGGCTGTGGCGACGCCGCTGCACCGCGACGCTGCGGTCAGCGTCGACGTCGATCCGCAGTAGCGCGGGCCGGCGGTCGATTCCTCCACCACCGCCGCCACGCGACGGTCCCCGCCGGCCTCGGCCCTGAGGGCCTATCCCGGTAGAGCCCTAGACTGAGCGTCATGGCCGAAGAGTTGCTCGACGAGGAAGAAGAGCTCGAGGGCGAGTCCGCGCAGGAGCGCGAACGCCGAGAGGCTGCGCTGGCGAAGATCCGCAAGCTGGGCGATCCGGTCCTGCGAACTCGGGCGCTCGAGGTCTCCGCGTTCGATCCGCGCCTGCGCGCCGACATCGAATGGATGCGCGGACTGATGAACGACGCGATGGGCGTCGGGCTGGCCGCCACACAGGTTGGGATGCTGGCCCGGGTGCTCGTCTACCGGGTCGAGCCGGAGAGTCCGACGGCGGCGCTCGTGAACCCGCGGATCGAGTGGCACAGCGTCGAGACCGAGACGATGGAGGAGGGGTGCCTGAGCATCCCCGGAATCCGCGTCGACGTCGAGCGCCCGCTGCATCTGCGCGTCGCCGGGGCGGACGCGGATGGCGCGGGCGTGACGGTCGAGGCGTCCGGGCTCGAGGCCAGGGTGCTGGCGCACGAGATCGACCATCTCGACGGCGTCCTGATGCTGGACCGCGCGAGCAAGGCGCAGCGTCGCGAAGCGATTCGCGCGTGGCGCGATCGTCAGCTCGCGGCGTGAACACCGTCTACATCGGCAGCTCGGACTTCTCGCTCAGGGTGCTCGCCGCCGCCGCTCCGCAGCTGGCGCCGGCTCTGGTCGTGACGCGGGCACCGGCCGCCAAGGGCCGTGGCCGCCATGTCGCGCCGACACCGCTGGCGGCCGGCGCGCGCGAGCTCGGACTGGCGGTCGTCGAACCGGCGCGGCTTGCCGACGCCGCGGAGCAGATTGCCGCCGTCGCCCCCGATCTCGTGGTCCTGTGCGCGTATGGCGGGATGGTGCGCGAGCCGCTCCTCTCACGCTACGAGATCCTCAACGTCCACCCGTCGCTGTTGCCGCGCTGGCGCGGCGCGGCGCCGATCGAGCGGGCGATCATGGCCGGCGACGCGCTCACCGGTGTCTCGCTGATGCGGCTCGTGGCGGAGCTCGACGCCGGTCCCGTGTGCCGCGCGGCGGCCGTCCCGATCGAGACCGAGGACGACTACGGAACGCTGAGCGCGCGCCTGGCGGATCTTGGGGGCGCGCTCGTCGCGACGGCGCTCGCGGGTCCGCGCGAATACCTCGAGCAGGAGCTCGACGGCGTCACCTACGCCGAGAAGCTCACGCCCGCCGACCGCGAGCTCGATCCGGAGCGCCCGGCGGTGGAGCTCGAGCGGCGAGTGCGGGCGCTGCACCCGCACGTCGGCGCGCGCCTACCCGGTGGCCTGGGCGTGCTCGCCGCCAGGCTTGCCACCCGGACCACACCGGCCGGCGCACTCGCGGCGCAGGACGGCCGGCTCTACTACGGCGCCACACCGGGGGCGCTCGAGCTGCTGCGTGTCCAGCCGCCCGGCGGACGCGCGATGGACGCTGCGGCGTACCTGCGCGGCCATGCACTCTGAGGACGTGAGGGCACCCGGCGCCCCCACCAGGCGCGCCGGCGGAGCTGCCGGCATGCCTTCCGAGGCGCGTGTCGCCGCCTACCTCGTGATCCGGCGTACGTTCGAGCATGGCGCGTTCACAGATCGCGCGTTTCACCGTGCCGCGGCGCCGTTGCGGGGACGCGACCGCGCGCTCGCGATGCGCCTCGCCTACGGGAGCGTGCAACGTGCCCTCACCCTCGATCATTTGATCGAGCAGTGCTCCGGTCGTCCGGTGGCGAAGATCGACGCGCCGCTGCTGGCGGCGCTGCGGCTTGGCTGCTACGAGCTCTGCTTCGCCGGCAGCGCCGCGCACGCCGTCGTCAACGACGCCGTCGAGCTGGTGAAGGGATCGCACGGGCACGCGCTGGTGAACGCCGTGCTGCGTCGCATCGACCGTGAGGGCCCCTCGCTGCTGGCCGCGCTCGACGACGGGGATCCGGCGTCGGCGTCGATCCGCCACTCGGTGCCGCGCTGGATCGTCGAGCTGTGGTGGGACGCGCTCGGCGCCGAGGCGACCCGGGCGCTGCTCGCCTGCGCGAACGAGCCGGCCGAGAACTCGCTGCGTGCCAACACGCTGCGCACCGACGCCCCGGGGCTCGTCGCGTCGCTGGCCGGCGAGGGGGTGGCCGCCGGTGCCGCGGGCGAGCCTCCCGAGGCGGTGATCGTGACCGGCTCCTTCGACGCCCACGGCTCCGCGCTCTGGCGCGCGGGCGCGCTGATGCCGCAGTCGCGCGCATCGATGCTGGTGGCGCACTGCGTTGGCCCGCAGGCGGGCGAGCGGGTGCTGGACATGTGCGCCGCGCCGGGCGGCAAGACCACGCACCTGGCGGCCCTGATGGGAACGCGCGGTGAGGTCGTCGCCGTCGAGCACCACGCCGGCCGCGCGCTCGCCCTGCAGCGCACGGCCGCGCGGATGGGCGCGGCGAACGTGAGCGTCGAGGTCGGCGACGCGAGCGCGCCGCGTCGCGCCGGCGAGCGCTTCGCGCGCGTGTTGTTGGACGCTCCGTGCTCGGGACTCGGAACGCTGCAGTCGCGCCCGGATCTGCGCTGGCGTGCCTCGCCGGATGCGGTCGCGACGCTCGCCGGAGCGCAGGCCCGGCTATTGTCCGCGGCAGCCGCCGCGTGTGCGCCGGGAGCTACGCTCGTCTACTCCACGTGCACGATCTCGCCGGCCGAGAACGAGCACCAGATCGGAGCTTTCCTCGATGCCCACCCCGAGTTCGCACCGACCAACCTCCAGCTGCGCCACCCGGCGTGGGCTCACCCGCACGCCGCCAACCAGCTGCTGGCGCGCCCGAACGTGCAGGGAAGCGACGGCTTCTTCATCGCCGCGCTGGCGCGCGACGGCGGCTGAGCGAGGCGGCGGGCGATGAGCGAGGCGGCCCAGCTCGGCACCGCCTGCCCGAACTGCGGCGAGCCGTGGCTTCGCCCGACGAACCTGCCGGGGCGCTACCGCTGCGTCTATTGCCTGCATCGCTTCGAGCTCGTCTCGGTCTGCCCGAACTGCGGCGAGCATTCGACGATCGTGAGGATGGCCAGCACCGCGATCGTGATGTGCAACGTCTGCGGCGGCAGCATGCTGCGAGAGATATGACCGGCGGCCGCGGCATCCTGCGAGCGATATGACCACACCGCTGACGGATCTGCCGCGAGTCGCACCGTCGATCCTCTCGGCCAACTTCGACCGGCTCGGCGCAGAGGTTCAGGAGGTGCTGGACGCCGGCGCCAGGGTGATCCACGTCGACGTCATGGACGGTCACTTCGTGCCGCCGATCACGATGGGCCCGCTGGTCGTCGCCGGCCTGCGCGACCGTGCCGGCGCGGCGGGGGCGCGCCTCGAGGTTCACCTGATGATCGAGCGCCCGGAGCGCCAGATCGATGAGTTCGCACGCGCCGGCGCCGACCTGATCACGATCCACGCCGAGGCCACGCCGCACGTCCACTACGCGCTCTCACAGGTCCGCGAGGCCGGGGTGGCGGCGGGGCTCGCGCTCTGCCCAGCGACGCCGCTCCAGATCCTCGGAGAGGTCGCCGAGCTGCTCGATCTCGCGCTCTGCATGACGGTCAACCCCGGCTGGGGCGGCCAGCGCTTCATCGAGGCCTCGATCGACCGGATCGAGCGTGCCCGCGCGCTGCTCGGCGACGCCGTCGCGATCGAGGTCGACGGCGGCATCGAGGTCGACACGGGGCCGCGCTGCCTGGCGGCCGGGGCGCGCGTGTTCGTCGCCGGCAGCGCCGTGTTCGGCTCGCCCGACCCGGCGGCCGCCTACGCGGCGCTCGCCGACGCGGTGGGCGACCCGCGGCGGTAGAGCGCGCTCAGCGCAAGCGCGAGCAGACCGGCGGCGCCGGCGTAGCCGACCTCGGTGCGCAAGATCTGGTTGCCGATCACGCCGGTCAGCATCCAGCCGACGAAGATCGCCGCCGCCGCCAGCCACAGTGCCGCGGCCTGCGTCGCCTGGCCGCGAGCCAGCGCCGCCTGGTTGAGCGCGCCGGCCGAGAGGTGCAGCCCCATGCCGACCGCGATCAGCGCGAGCCCGAAGCGGTTGTAGTCGGCCGTGTTGTGGAAGACGTGGTGCAGCACGAAGGGCCCGATCGCCAGTAGGCCGATCGCCACCGCGGCCGCGAAGGCGGCGATCGCCAGCACCGTCACGCGGATCGCCCGCGCGAACGCCGCGCGTCCCTGCGTCACCTCGAGCCCGGCAAGATGAGGCAGCAGCGAGGTCTGGATCGCCTGGAAGAGCTGCAGCGGCGCACGTGTGATCAGCATCACGTTGAAGACGACCCCGGGCAGCGCCGAGCTCGACGGGTTGGTCGCGGCGATCGTCAGCACCGCCGCGTTCAGCAGCGTCTGCTCGGCCAGCTGGATCCCGGAGACCGAGATCGCGAAGCCGCTTCCGCGACGGATCGAGAGGTCGCTGACGGCCTCCTCGATGCCCTCCGCCGCCGGTCCCTCGAGCGCCGCGTCGCTCGCCGGCGCCGTGCGGTCCTCGCGCGCCGCGCGGCTCGCGAAGGCCGCCGGCACCACCACCAGTGACACGAACGGGGCGGCGGCGATGCCGACCGCGATCGCCGACTGCCCGTGCGTGATGCCGACGGCGGCGGCGACCGCGAACGCCATCCGCGAAACCGACTCCATGAACACCAGGCCGCCGTAGAGCGCGAAGTACTTGTGGCCGGCCAGCCAGCCGCGCGCAAAGTAACTGGCGGCGTAGGCAACGATGCCGACGACGAAGATCCAGTAGAGCGTCGTCGAGTCGAACACGTGGTGGGCGAGCTCGTGGTGCAGCGGCAGCGCGACCGCCAGGAAGGCCAGCGCGAAGCAGCCCTGGATGGTGATCGGGACCCGCATCCGCAGGCCCGCTATGCCGCGGGCCCGGTGGTCGGCGATCGTGCGCGAGAGCAGCTGCTCGATCGGCCGGTAGATCACGCTGATGATCACGAACATCACCGACCACAGGACGTCGAGATGCGAGTACTGCGGCGATGCGACGCCATGGTGGTCGAGCAGATGGCCCGCGACCGCGAAGTACGCGAGCGTCAGGACGCCGGTCGAGGCGATCCCGATCGAGAGCATGCGCGCGCCGCGCGCGTATCCCTGGTCGCGGCGCCCCACGCGACCAGGGCGTGCGGGCGACTGCTCAGACTCGGACAAGCACCATCGTCCAGGGGACCGGCGAGCGCGTCTCGATCACCTCGCCGTGGCGGGCGCACAGCGACACGATCGCCGACTTGGAGAAGTGGTTGACGTGGCCCGGCGTGTTGCCCAGCTCGGGCCAGTAGGCGCCACGCGCCATGTTCACGGCGCGCCAGAGCGGCTCGCGGGGCACGGAGACGAGCACGTGGCGGGCGGCGCATCGCGCCATCTCCGCCAGCGTGTGTTCCGGGTCGGGGACGTGCTCGAGCACCTCGATCGCGCACGCGAGGTCGAACTCGCGCTCAGCGAACGGGAGCTGCTCGGCCCGCTGGGCGATGTAGGTCAGGTTCGGCGCCGGACGGCGCGCCCACTCGGCGGCGAGCAGCGGATCTTCGAGGTCGATGCCGACGACACGCGCCGGTTCGAGCGCCCTCGCCCAGCGCTGCGTCAGCACCCCCTCGCCGCAGCCGACGTCGAGCACCGACTCGGGCTGCGTCGAGAAGAAGAGATCGTCGAGGTTGCGCTCGAACCCGCGCATCAGCGCGCGCGCAAGCGGGTTGCGCGCGTTGTACTTGTCGTAGGTGTTGCCGGTGACCGTGCCGTCGGCGGCGCGGGTGACCGCGGTCACGGATCCGCCTCGACCGGGCTGCCCGGGATGGGCGGCGCCTGCGCCCCGGGCGGGGGGAAGGCTGCGCGCGGCGGGGCGGCCGTCTCGGACGCCGGCGGCGCGGGCGTCTCATCGCTCAGCGCCTCATAGTGCGACGGTCTGACGCCGAGCTGCAACTCGATCCGCCGCACCCGTTCGTGCGTGCGCTGGATCATCGTGCGCTGGGCGCTCAGCAGATCGCCGATCACGCCAAGCGCGGCGACGACGACGCCGGCGTTGAACAGCACCGCCCCGAGGATCAGCGACTGGACGTGGCCCGAGCCGTTGCCCTGGATGTAGGCGACCGCGAAGCGCACCCAGACCCCGAATGCGGCCACCAGCAGAACGGCAGCGACGCTGAGGAACACGCGCAACGGCTCGTACTGGGCGTAGATGCGGAAGATCGAGACCGCGTTGCGGCGCACGTAGGACCACATCGAGGGGAACAGGCGCGATTCCCGCGTCACCGGGTTGGTGCGGATCGGGACGTGGTCGAGCGCGATCAGCTGCTTGCCCGACTGGATGATCGACTCGAGCGTGTAGGTGAAACGCGAGACGATCAGGATCTGCAGCGCGGCCTCGCGGTTGTACGCGCGAAAGCCGGAGGTGGTGTCCGGCACGTCGGTCGAGGAGGCCGCGCGGACGACCCGCGAGCCGAGGCTCTGGAGGCGCTTCTTCAGCGGCGAGAAGTGCTCGATCGAAAGTACGTCGCGGTCGCCGATCACCATGTCGGCGCTGCCGGCGACGATCGGCGCGACGAGCTTCGCGATGTCGGCGCCCTGGTACTGGTTGTCCGCGTCGGTGTTGACGATCACGTCTGCGCCGAGCTTCAGCGCCGCGTCCATGCCTGCCTGGAAGGCGCTGGCGAGCCCCTTGTTGTTGGTCAGCCGGACGATGTGCTCGACGCCGTGCGCGCGCGCCACCGCGATCGTCCGGTCGGTCGATCCGTCGTCGATCACCAACCACTCGATCGAGTCGAAGCCGGGCAGCTCGCGTGGAAGGTCGCCGAGCGTCGCCGGCAGTTGCTCGGCTTCGTCCTTGCAGGGGATCTGGATGATCAGCTTCATCGTGTGCGGTGCCGTCCGCGCGTTCCGTCCACGACGGTGCCGTAAACTGGCCGCCCAGTATCCCAGAGAAGCCGGAGGGCCGCCTAGTTCGCCGGCGGCCCCGGACCTCCGCGGATTCTCTCCTTTCGATGCCCAGATGCTGCCTGAATACAGCGCGTGTGCGGCTGGCGAGCGCCGCGCCGGCGGCGGTTTCGCGGGCACCGGTCGCGCGAGAGGCACGATGAGCGCTCCTGCGGGAGCGGCCGCCGCCGGCCGCGCCGGGAGCGGAAGGCCGGCCTGGCTCGCGCGGATGCTCGCCTGGCCCGCTTCGACGTGGGCGAGGCTGGCGTTCGGCGCGATGTGCGTGGCGGCGCTCATCGGTTTCCTGCTGATCCCGACCTACCCGATCTACGACACCCAGTACTACCTGCTCTGGGGCCGCGAGATCGTCCACGGCCAGCTTCCGTCGTTCACGGTCTACGAGGCGCCGACCGAGCACCCGCTTGCGGTCCTGTGGGGCGTCGTGATGTCGATCTTCGGCAACGCCGAGCTCCGCCTCGCCGTGCTCTGCGCGATCGCCTCCTTCCTGGCGCTCGCGTGGGGCGTCTACCGCCTGACGCGTATGGCGTTCTCGCCGATCGTCGCCGCGACGGCCGTTGCGCTGCTGCTCACGCGCTTCAACTTCATGTTCCTGGCGGCACGGGGGTATGTCGATCTCACCTATTGCGCGGCGATCGTTTGGGCGGCCGCGTTCGAGATCGAGCGGCCGCGGCGCGGCACGCTTGTCTTCGTGGTGCTGCTGAGCGCCGAGCTGATCCGACCCGACGCGTGGCTGCTCGCCGGGCTCTACTGGCTGTGGTGTGCGCCGAAGGTCGGCTGGTCGCAGCGCATCCGCTGGGCCGCGATCGTCGTCGCGGCGCCGGTCGCCTGGGTGCTGCTCGACTGGATCGTCACGGGTCAGCCGCTGCATTCGCTGACCAGCACCCAGAACACCGCGGTCGCGCTGGGGCGCACCGTGCCGCTGGCACAGCTTCCCGGGACGCTCTCGCACTACCTGATCCTGCTGGCGAAGTCGGCCGTCGTGGCGGGAGCGATCGCCGGCGTTGTGCTCTCCGCATGGTTCGTGCCCCGCCGGATGGTGGCGCCGTTCGTGGTGCTGCTCGCCGGAATCGGCACCTTCGTGGTGATCGCCGGCGCCGGCCTGTCGGTGATCGACCGCTACCTGCTGATGCCGGCGGTGATGATCCTGGTCTTCTGCGCCTTCGCGCTGACCGGCTGGACGATGCTCGAGCATGGCCTGCTGCGCAAGCTGTGGGCAAGCGGGGCGGTGGTGCTGATGGGGATCGGCGTCTACCTCGCGGCGAGCACGCTGAGCCTGAACAAGATCGAGACCGAGCTCGGCTTCCGCGACAGCGGCCAGACCTCGCTGGTCGCGATCCTCGACAAGCCGCAGGTCCGGCGGGATCTGGCATGCGGCCCGGTCTCGGTGCCCGACCACAAGCTCGTGCCGGACATCCGGCTGATCCTCAACCTCGGCCGCGCCGGCGTGATCGACCGCGGTGACGCGCGTTACCTGCTCGACAAGGGGCAGCCCGCGCTGTTCGACGCCGAGCAGCACGGGGTCGCGCTGTACCCGCTCGGGCTCGCAGTGATCCGCTACGCGCTGACCAGTCCGAACGACAGCCCCCTGGATCAGGTGCCGCTGTCCGGCTTCCAGCTGATCGCGCACACCGGGTACTACGCCGCGTACGCACGCTGTTGAGCGGCGCTCGACGCCGCGTGGGCGCGTACCTGGCCGCCGCTCCGCGCTGCCTGCGCACGCGGTTGGCGGCCGGCGCGCACCGCCTGCGCACCGCCATCACGACCGCTCCGCGCCGCCTGCGCACCGCGATCACCGCCGCTCCGCGCCGCCTGCGCACACGGTTGGCGGCCGGCCCGCGCCGCCTGCGCACCGCGATCACCACGGCCCCGCGCCGCCTGCGAACCGCGATCGCCACCGCCCCGCACCGCCTGCGCACCGCGATCACGACCGCCCCGCGGCGCCTGCGCACCGCGATCACCACGGCCCCGCGCCGCCTGCGCACCGCGA
>Ga0181535_10001909_pt1 | contig 26197 bp, 20 predicted proteins | sample PEATcosm2014_Bin_44_FD_119774 | JGI IMG/M metagenome (GOLD analysis project Ga0181535, IMG submission 119774) | Peatland microbial communities from MTU Mesocosm Facility, Houghton, MI, USA - PEATcosm2014_Bin17_30_metaG | ecosystem: Environmental > Terrestrial > Soil > Wetlands > Peat | place...
GTAATTATTGCCCCATGGATGAAATGCCCGCCCTGTGGTTGTGTGGACGAAACCGCGCTTATCCGCCGAAACCCCGATGCGATCCAGGCCGCGCGAAGTCCCCGGAAACGTCTGATGGCAGGCCGTCAACATCAGCAGCCCCGCCATAAGGAACATTCTTTTCACCCGCAAATGCTACAAGCCGCCCCCCGGCCATCTCAAGGCGCAATTGGCCGCGCGATAACCGCCGATTTTGCTTGTTAAATTAAGTTTATGATGTAAGTTTAATCCATCAACGGCGTCAAGTTTACCAAGTGTCCGGCTGTCTCTACGCACGGGGTTTTTCCCTCCCATTCCCCGCATTGCGAAGCTGGAGTCGCCGTTGCGGCCAGACAGGCAAAAAAACCGGATAGACCGTGAAAGAAAATGGCATGTCATCGCCGATAATCGAAAACGAAAAGCCCGACGCCCGACGCAAAACGGCGCTGATTGTGGAGGGCGGAGCGATGCGCGGGGCGTGGGCGGCCGGGGTGCTGGCTTATCTGCAGGAGACCGGACGGCGGCAATACGATTTGGTTTATGCGGCTTCTTCCGGCGCCTGTTCGGCGGCTTATTTCGTGGCCGACATGTGGGAGCCTGGCCTGGCCATCTGGCGCGAACTGGCCTGCAACGTGGTCCGCAAAAGCAATTTCCTGCGCCGCAAACCGATTATTGACCTCGCTTACCTGGTGGATTACGTCATGCGCAAACGCGTCCCGCTTTCCGTCGAGGTGCTGCGCGAAATGCCGACCCGCTTTCTCATCGTCCTGACCGATTGTCTCACGGGTCAGCCGGTTTATTTCCACGCTCGCGACGACCGGATTTTTGCGGCTCTTCGCGCCACTTCCTCCATGCCGCTGGCAACGCGCGGGTTTGATTACGTGGATGAACATCCTTATGCCGACGGCGGCATAGCGGACCCCATCCCCATCCAACAAGCGATCAAGGATGGCGCCAGGGACATCACCGTGGTGCTGACCCACAATCCCTATTTCCGCCTCAAGCCAATCCGACACTGGATGGGCCGGCTGGCCTACCCGGACTTTCCCAAGGTGGCCGAAGTCTGGACGGCGCAGCAAAATGTGAATTTCAACGCCGCGCTGGACCTGATGAAACAGCCGCCGCCAGGGGTGCGAATCCAGGTGTTTCGCCCTTTCCGGCCGTTGCCGGTGGGTTCCTTCTCTGTCGAACCAAAACAAATCGCCGCCGCCCTGATTCTGGGCCACGACGAAGCGTTGCGGCAAATGGAGGACATGGAAGGCAAATCACTGCACACCCCCGCTCCCAATTAAAGTTCTCCTCAGGGGTTGAACCGGGTTTCTGTAAAGCGATAGACCCCGGCGCCCAGCAGGCATTTGATGGAATTGCCTTCTTCCCCGATGGCAAGCAGGCCGGGAACGGGCTTCTGCGCCTGGGCCGGCCAAAGGGCGTCGCCCGATTCCTGCAAGCGGATGTTTGAGCCGGAGAGTTTGGGGATATAGAGAGTGGCGCGCGTGTTGGGCGGCACGGTGAGTGAGAGGAGAAATTGGCCGTCGCCGGTTTTCTCCCAACGGGTGCGGATGTCGCCTTTGACGGTTGGTACAGTGCTCTCGGCAAAAGTCAGACCGCCCGTCTCAGGCCGGACATCGAACTCGCTAAACCCGCCGCCGGTTGGTTGGATGCCGGAAAAATATTTTGGCAGGATATACCCCGGATAAGAGGTCCAGGCGTGGTTGTATTCGCCGCCGGAACCGAAGCTCTCCCAGTTGGCCTTGTTTCCCTCCAGCATGAGATGGTAGCGCGCCAGATCGGCCACCACAAAATCGCCCATGCCTCCTGCCCGCAAAAGCCCGCTATAAAGGGCGTCGCCGCCGTAACCGCCAATGTCCGGTTTCCCCGCCTTGCGAATGGCGGCGAGAATGCGCGGCTTGGCCGCCGCCGGCTCGATGTCGTAACGCAAAGCCCATGCCGAAGCGAGCGGGAACATTTCCTGCCGGTCGGTCCGCGCGCGATAGAACTCGCCGTTAAAGAGGTTGGCGTTAATGCTGGCTTTGACTGCTTCGGCCTGGCGCAAATACTCGCCGCTCCGGTTCGTCTGCCCCAAGACTGAAAAAATGCGGGAGGCGATGCGCAGGTTTTCATAGTATTGACATTCCGTGGCGGCGTTATAGGAGCCATCGGGCATGTTGCCGCCGGCATAGTCCGAAATCCGCCAGCCGGGAGGATTGATCAGCTTGGTCGCGGGGTTCTGGTAAGTTTTGATCCATTCCAAAAAATGGGTCAGATGCGGCGCCATTGCGCCTAACAGCCTTTCATCCCCGGAAAACAAGTATTGCTGCCATAGCAACATCGGCCAGTACATGGACCATTCCGGAATACGGCGGGATTTCTGCGGCGCCTCTAGGTAATCCGCCCTCCGATGCGCCGGGCTGCAGGCCAGGAATTCCCCGTTGGGAAGCTGCTCCCCTGCAAAGTCGCGCACCACCTTGTCAATCATTGTGGTGTTGCGGTCGTTGTAGAGCAGGACGTTGCCAATGTTCCAGCTATCGGCCGTCCAGGGCGATTGCTCGCGGTTGGCATCCACGCTGATGATGCCCTGCTGAATGTTCTGCCGGGCGGAACGCTCGCACATTTCGTAAACGGAATTAAGCAATGGACTTGAGCAATGGAAACGCCCGGCCACGTCGGCATCGCTATACGCCCAAATCCCGCGCACATCGGCCGCCGCCAGCTTCCCTGCGTAGCCCGTGATTTTAATCACCTGAAATGACGCGTGCCGTCCGCAGTCAGGCTTCCAGGTTTCCGTGCCCCCGTGGCAGATATATTGATCCCAGCCGGCCGTCTTTTGTCTGCCCGGCATTTGAAGATATTCCACGCGCACAACGTCTCCCGACCGGTTCGCGCGCATCGTCAGTTTGGGCCAGCCGTCCAGGCACCGCCCAAAATCCACCAGCCATGCGCCGTTTGTGGATTGGATGTTGACCGGCTTGAGTTGGGCTTGTTCGTTTTCTGCCGGCGCCGTTTGCGCGAACAGATGATAACCGGATCGATCCACCACCGTGGCGGACGGCCATGTGGAATCGTCAAAATCCACCGCCCGCCAGCCCAAAGGTTCCCGGCGCGAGTCAAATTGAATGGCCGCGCGATTGCCCAGTCCGCCGGTCGCGCCGAAATACGTCGCATTGGTTTCTATGAACGCTGTGTCGGCCAGCGCCTTCCACGACGGATCGGTTCCAACCGTCGAAGTTGATCCGTCGGGATAGTCAAACCGTGCTTCGAGCAAAAAAGCCGGCTCGGCATTGATGCCGGAATTGTTCCAATTGCCCTGCCAATGCCCGATCGCCGCAAAAACATTGGAGCCGGGGCGCAGGCGTCCGGTGACGTCGTAGGCGTTGTATTGGCCGTAGTGATCAGGATCGCAACGGGCCGGGCCGCGGCCCAGAACATCGCCGTTCAGGTAGAGCAGATAATCGTTATGCGCGCTGACGTACACCTTGGCCAGGACGGGTTGGCGCGCCACCGAAAACCCTTTTCGGAAATATGCGAAGTTATTCAGGTTCGTGGTCCCGTCCCAAACAAAACGCCCCGTCCAGCCGCCTTGGGCCAGCCCGGTGTCAAAATAAGCGGGCGCGCTGTACGGGCTGGATTGGCCGGCCTGATCCCGCACGCAGACTTTCCACCAGCAACGCGTGGCCGGCGGCAACGGTTTCCCCGCATATTCAACCGAGGCCGACCGGTCCGAGGCCACCTTCCCGCTATCCCAAATATCACCGGTCCCGGCGGACAATCGTTCGCGGGTTGAGGCAACGAGAATCTGATAAGCCGTCTGCGCCGCGCCCCGTCTGGCGTCCCCGGACTTCCATGTAAAACACACGGTATCCTGCTCGACGGCCAGGGGATTGTTCACGCCATCAACCAGCAGCCCGTCCGGAGCCGGAGCCTGTCCGAAAGCGCCCCGCACGCCCAACATCAACCCCATTACAATCGCCAGCCGGCAAATTTGTTTGGTCATCATATCGTTGTGCTCACCAGAGAAACCCGGTTCGGTCAGGGAAAAAGCCGGTTGATTTTCTGTCGCACCGCCTCGTCCATTTTGATTAAGGGCGGCCATTCCCGCTTGAATCCTTCCCCGGGCAGTTTCCGCGTTGCGTCGATGCCCATCTTGGTGCCGATGGCGAATTCGCTCGTGGCGTGGTCCAGCACATCGGCCGGCCCGCGCGTGAAAAGGGTGTCGCGCTGCGGATCCGTCGTCGCGCACAAGCGGAACAGGACCTCGCTCGTGTCATGCACATTCACATCCTCGTCCAACACCACGATGTATTTCGTGAACATCATCTGCCCCATGCCCCACAACCCGTGCATGATTTTGTAGGCCTGCATTGGATACGTTTTCTTGATGCTGACAAAAACCAGATTGTGGAAAACCCCTTCCGCCGGCAATGCCAGGTCCACCAGCTCCGGGAAGTTCATCTTGAAGATCGGCAGGAACAATTTCACGCTCGCCGTCCCGATGTAAAAATCCTCCATCGGCGGCATGCCCACAATCGTCGCCGGATAGACCGCGTCCTTGCGATGGGTCACGGCGGTGACATGAAAAGCCGGATACTGGTCCGCCAGGGAATAATATCCCGTGTGATCCCCAAACGGCCCCTCCTTGCGCAACGGCTCCTTCGGGTCCACATACCCTTCAATCACAATATCCGCGTCCGCCGGAACCTCCAGATCGTTGGTCAGGCACTGGACCAATTCCACCGATTTTTTCCGCAGGTAACCGCCCAGCAAAAATTCATCAATCCCATCCGGCAGCGGCGTGGACGCGCAAAAAGTCAGCGCCGGATCGCCTCCCAAAAAAACGCTCACCGGCATGGGCCGGCCCGTCTCGTAATAACGCCGGCCGTGTCGCGCCGCCACTTTTTGCAACTGCCAGTGCATGCCGGTGGTTTGGCCGTCGAAAACCTGCATGCGATACATCCCCACGTTGCGCGCTCCGCTGTCGGGATCGCGCGTCACCACCCCGGGCAAAGTGATGAATCGTCCCGCATCCAGCGGCCAGCATTTGAGAACCGGCAACCCCGCCAAAGTCGGGCAATCTTCCACCGCCCCGGCCAACTCCTCCGCGCGAAGCGCCACTTCCTGGCACGCGCCCCGGCTGACGATCTTCGGCTTGGCATGGCGCAAATCCAGCGCCAATCCGAGCAATTTTATCGCCTCCCCAAAACTGGCGGGCGGCTTGGCTTTCATCAACGCCCCCAGTTCATCCGCCACTTGCTCAACCGATTCCACCCCCAGGCTCAGGGCCATGCGCCGGTTCGACCCCAGCGTATTGATCGCCACCGGAAAAGCCGACTCCCGCCCGTTGATCGTCGGGTGTTCAATCAGCAACGCCTTCCCGCCCCCCGGCGATTTCATTTCGCGGTCGGCCAGCTCCGTTATTTCCAATTCTGTGGCGACGGGTTGGGAAATGCGCTTGAGTTCGTCGGCCTTTTCCAACGCCTGCACAAATTGGGCAAATGAATCGTAGGCCATATCGCAATCAGGAAACCGTCCTCCGCCCGCACGGGCGCCCTTGAATTATTCCGCCCGCGCCTCGTCGTGAACCCGGATATCTCCGGTGACAATATCCGCCGCCGTATCATTCTCGCGTTGCGGCCCGGTCACCTTGATCCCGCCCACCTTCAAACCATTCCGGTAAATATCCAGATATTGGCCCGTTACCGGCATCGTGCCGGGAGGAAAGGACACGATCACAAAACGCGCCTCCGTGTTCACCATCGCGATTTTCCCGGTGGCGTGCAAATCAGGCTGAATCACCGGTTCCGGCCGCTGGACGGCCACCGGCGCGGCGGGATGATTTGCCGCCCTGTGAAAAAAACAGCCCGACAGCAAAAGGGTCGCGCTCAGCAATCCGAGTCCAAAGGCAATTCTCATACCCCCAGTAAAGTCTCCGCGCGCAGAATCGTCAAGCCGCCACCATCGTATGGGAGAGGAAGTGGCCGGCAGGATGTTTTGGTGTTGGGCCGGCTTCCGCCCAATGCGGTCGCCGAATATTCAGCCAGCTAAGCTGGTAGCTCTTCTGCCGCTTCGGAAGTTCCATCTCGGAGACGGACGACGTTTCTCTCTCCAGCCTGCGCGGTATGGTTTGATAACTTTACGGGCCTGTCCCCTTTGCCGTTTACTCGCAATGCGTTATTTCAAAAGCTTCTTACGGGCCTTTTCCTGCTCGCCTGCCTGGTAAACGATGTCGCCGATGTTGGGGTTGCTGTTCTCCACCAGGGCGTTGTAAGCGGATCTACAGTTCAGTTCACGCAACGCATAGGCTGCGGAGCGTTCGATGACGGAGTTTGTGTCAGACAAAAAAGGAATGATAAGGGGAATAATCACATCCGGTTTGTCGCGGAGTTTTCCAAGGCCCGACAGCGCCCCCTCCCGGGCCTCCCAATTGGGGTCCTGAAGCATTTTGACCAACTCACGCTGCACGGCGTCCGAGTCGCTGGCGAACGAACCTAACGCCCCAGCGGCGTCGCGGCGCACCATTCCATTCGGGTCGTGCTCCAACGCGTTCAGAATGACAGGCAACGCCAGATCCGGGCGCTGACCGATGCTGCCCAAAGCGTTCATCACGCCGCTCCGAAGAAAGGGGTCCGGATCATTGGCCCAGTGAATGATCGCCGGGACAGCCGGGACGCCATTCGATCCCATGTTTTGAAGATTTTGGATCAGCTCCCACATTTCGTGTTTTCCTTGCATGTTGGTGGCGGCGGTGAGCATGGGCGCAATGGCGTCCGGTCCCAAATAGGAGATGGCCTTGGCGCTTTCCGTCCACACCGAGTAGTCGTCCATGGTGCGCTGCGGTTGATTGATGATGCGCGCCAGAACTGGAATTGCCGCTTTGCCGTTGGTGCCCAGCGCCCACCACGCAAATTCAACGCCGTCCCATCCTGGAGCGCCGGCCGGCCTGTCCGCGTGCCGGTGAAGCGTCTCGGGACGCGGCATCCAATTCAGCAGGAACGGAACCGCCTTCGGCCCGATGGCGCGAATGGCCGCCACGGCGTCCTCATGCACGCCGCCCACCATTTCGAATTGCCCCACCCTGGTCACCCAGTAACTGAGCGGTTTTCCATCGTAAACCGGTTCTTCCGGGGGAACCGCAGGCAAACTGGCGACTGGCGCGGGGGATCGTGGGCTTGACTCCGTCTTCCCGCGACGCCCCCATAAAATACATGCGACGATGCCGAGGAGGAGCGCGAAGCCAGGAAGAAATAAGCGCAGGCCAGGTTTCATTGTCGTAAATATAACCGAATTATTTCAGCATTGGGTATGGGCGGCCCATAAAGCCGCAGAGCATGACAAGCAGCGGAAAGAACGACGCGGAAAAGATATTGCCGATCAACGACGCGAATACGCTTCGGGCGAGGGAAGGCACGGGCAGATCCGACTTGGCGGAGGCAAGGTATCGGCAGAGCAGGTAGATCAAACCTCCCTCAATGAGCACGATCAGTCCTTCTCCAATGGCCACGCTGAGGAACGGATGCAGGCCATACAGGAGCCACAGAATACCAAGGAAAAGCGGGTAGGTGAACACATGCATCAGCATCAACAGGAGGATAAATGCGGCCGGCCGGCGCCAGCGCCGGAGCAGGACGCGCACGCAAATGGCCTCGGCCAAAATCGCCAGCGTAAGAGGTATCAGAGTGGCAGACTGCAGCACGGGCCTTTCATCTATGGCGATCGGGTTTGCCTGCGAGGATATGATTGGGAAAAAAAACAGCACAGCCAGAAATCCGACGTGGCCAATGCCGCCGTTTTGCGTGACCTTGCTCATATTCGAAACTCTAATCTGAACGCCATCGAACGAAAAGAAGAACTTCTCAAAAGAGATTGCCTCAAACAATGGAAACCGGCTAAGGTTGCAGCCACACAATAGATGGGTCGCCTATGAATCTTCGAATGGCCAACGTGTTCTGGAAAGCAACGGTCTTCTTGGTGGTGGCAGGTGTTCTTTGCGCTTTCTTCCTGCGGCAATCCCGTCCTGCAGGGCCGGAACTGGTGGCCAGGACCCGCGAAGCGTTGCGCCAACAAGGGTTCAAGACCGACCTTTCACAATTCAATCTTTCAACTTCGCCGGAAATGCGCGCGCGTCTGGCGGCCCTGACGTCTTTGGTCTCAAATCGATCTGCCGGGCTGCCCAGGGAATGGCCGGACTTGGCGGAAGCCGTCGGCAACGACTCAGTGGTTGTTGTTTGGAGGCAGGACATATTGAAATGGCCGCACGTGCTCTGGCCGAACGAGGGCGATCAAGTGACATGGGACGAGTTTCGAGAGATGTTCCAAGAACATCGGGTGGCGCTGGACGCGGCGTGTCAGGCCGCATTGGCGGGACCCATCCGCTTCAATCTTGAGGCGCGCAACGGCCATTACATGTTGCTTCCCCATGTTGCTGCCATGAAAAGCCTGGCCGGGATACTCGGCAGCCGGACGATGCTCGCGCTTCATGATGGCCAACAGGATGCGGCTTGGACCAATTTGATCGCGGCCACCCGTCTGGTCACAGCGTGGGACATTGAGCCGGCGGAGGTTTCGCACTTGGTTCGCTTTGCAATGACAAAGCTGGTGTTCGAGTCCACCTGGCAGGCTTTGCAGACAAATAACTGGCCGGAAAAGCGGCTGGCGCAACTGCAAGCGGAGTGGGAGGGGACCGATTTTTTCAGCCGCCTGCCGGAGACAGGGGAATTCGAGCTGGCCGGCGACGCGGCAGATTACGAGTTTGAACGCGGTCGCGGTTCAAATTCCCATCGCCCCGGTACGAGCGCGCGTCCGCCCCTGATGGAATTTATCCTGGGCGCAATCCGGTCGCCGTGGAGAGTGTGGCCGGAGATGAGCTACCAGTGGAGCGAGAGTCATTATTATTCGCGCGGCGGCCAGTACGAGGAAGAGCGGGAATTACTTTTGTATGACAGAGACCGGGCGCTTGAACTTCGCAATGCCGTGCGAGCGCCGGCTTGGGCGCAGATGTCGGCACTTCCGGGTGTTACAAATAAAGTCCCGTTCAATGCGAAGCATTATTCCAGCACTCAAATCATGAGGCAGTCGCATAATATGGCCAGGGCATTTCAGGAAGCGGGTGGAGGATTCCTTGGCCACGCCGCGCAAGCCGAGGCGCAACGGCGAATTCTCATCGCCGCGCTGGCCCTGGAACGGTATCGCGGGCGGCATGGCGCTTATCCACCAACGCTGGCCAGCCTTGCCCCGGAGTTTTTGAAGGTCGAGCCGGTGGATTTCATGGATGGCCGTCCGTTGCGGTATCAATTGAATGGCGACGGTCACTACCGGCTTTATTCAGTCGGACTGGACTGCGTGGACGACGGGGGGAAAATGATAAAGGAGGGGCGGCTTTCTTCGTTCGAGCTTCGTTCCAAGGGGGCCGCCGCGATGCCCAAAGGCGACATTGTATGGCCGTTCCCGTCTCCAACGACGGTCGTGGCCACGCTGCGCCGGCAGGGATCGTCCGTCATCCAAAAACGGGCGGATGACCGCGAACTCGCCCTGGCCGAGGTTCAGTGGAAACATGCCGCCAATCACCAGGCAGACGTTGAGAAGCTTCTGGCCGCCCCGGCGTCGAATCCCAAGGATGTCAAGTATCATGACCGGCCCGTGACCGAGTTATTGCGCAACACAAGCACTGCCGGAACCAATCACTTGACACCGCGCGGCATGTTCACCCTGAGGCAAATCATCACGGGCCGCGAACCGGAGCAGGCAACGTTTGAACTGCCCGTCAGTTACGACGCCTTGAAACATGTCGGCGAACTCTACTTGTTAATTGACACAAATAACGACGATTCCGACGAGGGATGCGTTGTGCAGCAGATGAATTGCCGCCGGGCGGACAACGGGGATTGCCTGCTGGTGTGGGACACGATCTATGAATCGCCCGGAAAACACGCGCTCCGGGCCGGGTTGGAGGTTCACGGCGGCTCGCCGGATAAAGAGACCATCGTTGGACCTCCGTTTCCCATTGTTGTCAGCAACCTGTGCCAATTCAGCATCAGCTCCGCCAATTTTGATCCGCGGCTGGGAGCGGCATTTCAAATCAAGCTGCCGGAAACGAACGGGCGGTTTGTTTTGAGATGCCAGACAACCAATGGCGCGCTGCTCAAAACCATCCCGGGCGCGACGACCAATGGAATCGTGAGCGTCCGGTGGGACCTGGTGGATGAACAGGGCCGGCGTTGCAGCGCCGATGCTTTTGATTCCATCTGGACCATCACGCTCCCGGATTCCGGCCGAACACAGAATCTAAAGGTCCCGTAAAGGTTGTCAAACCGTGCTGTTGCTCGCATCACGAGGAAAACTCGCCATTTGCCCGGACGCATGTTAAAAAAACCGCCGTGCGCCAAGGAATCGTGAAATAATGAACTTGCTCGAAATTTCCCGGCTTAAGAAATCCTTCCCCGGCCCGGATGGGATCCGGCATTGCGTGGTGGATGTGGAAAGCTTTGCCCTCGAGGAAAAAGCCCAGGTGGCGCTGGAAGGGGAAAGCGGTTCCGGCAAAACAACCCTCCTCAATTTGATCGCCGGCATTTTGAAACCCGACTCCGGCGCCATCCGCATGGCCGGACGGGAAATGTCCGCCCTGAGCGAACCGGCGCGCGACCGGTTGCGCGCCACGACCATCGGCTACATTTTTCAGACCTTCAATTTGCTCCAGGGTTATACCTGTTTGGAAAATGTCCTGCTCGGCATGTCTTTCGGGCCGGGCGCGGACCGGGCGTTCGCGCGCGAATTGCTCGAACGCGTCGGCCTGGGCAATCGCCTGAAACATTACCCGCGCCAGCTTTCCACCGGCCAGCAACAGCGCGTGGCCGTGGCCCGGGCCATGGCCAACCGCCCCAAGCTCGTCCTGGCGGACGAACCCACCGGCAATCTGGACCACAAAAACGCCGCCGAAGCCCTCGCCCTCATCCGTTCGGCCTGCCACGACAACGGCGCCGCCCTCCTCCTGGTCAGCCATGATCGCGCCGTGCTGCAACAATTCGAATTCGTGCAGGCGCTGGACAAAATCAATCAAGCCGCCAAGGAAAACAACCCATGACGCTCTGGCTCATTATTATCCGCAGCATGCGGCAACACGCCTTGTCCACCATCATCACCGCCTTGTCCATCTCCCTGGCGGGCGGTCTTCTCATGTCGGTCTGGACGGTCAAGGATCAGGCCCGCGCCGCCTTCACCGGCGTCAACGGCGGGTTCGACGCCGTGCTGGGGGCGCGCGGCTCGCAATTGCAACTCGTGCTCAACTCCATTTTTCATCTGGAAGCCTCCCCCGGCAATGTCGCCATGTCCGATTATCTTGACATCAAGAGCAATCGCAACGTCGCCCTCGCCATTCCCATTGCCGTGGGCGATAATTACAAGGGATACCGTCTCGTCGGCACCGTCACGGACATGTTTGACAAGGTGGAATTTTCCCCCGGCAAGCATTACGAGCTGGAGGCGGGCGGCAGTTTCTTTGATCCGGCCCGGCGCGAGGCGGTGGTGGGCAGTTTCGCCGCGCGCAAATTGGGCTTGAAACCCGGCGACACTTTCCATCCCTATCACGGGCTGATTTACAACGAGCGCGATCAACATTCCGAAACTTACGTCGTCGTGGGCGTGCTCAAACCGTCCAACACCCCCGCCGACCGCGTGCTCTGGATTCCGCTCGAAGGCATCCAGAAAATGAAAGGGCACGATCCCCGCTCCGCCACCGATGTCAGCGCCGTGCTGGTGAAATTGAAAGGCGGCGGCCCGGTCGGTTTTCAAATGGACATGATGTATAACAAACAAGGCAACCGCCTCACCTTCGCCTGGCCCATCGCCCGGACCATCGCCGCGTTGTTTGACAAAATCGGATGGTTCGACAAGGTCCTCGCCCTGGTTTCCTACCTCGTCGCGCTGGTCGCCACCATGTCGATCCTCGCCAGCATCTACAATTCCATGAACGAACGCCGGCGCGAGATCGCCATTTTGCGCGCCCTGGGGGCGCGGCGGCGGCTGATCTTCAGCGCCATCCTGCTCGAAGCGGCGGCCATTTCGGCTTTGGGCATGTTGGTGGGCTACCTTATTTATCTCGTCATCATGACCGGCGCCGCCGCCATCATCCGCGCCCAAACCGGCATCGTTTTGGACCCGTTCGCCTGGAATCCCGTCATGCTCTGGGCGCCGCTCGCCCTGATCAGCCTGGGCGCGCTCTCCGGCATCGTGCCGGCCATGAAAGCGTATCGCACCCCGGTGGCGGAAAACCTCACGCCCGCGTCATGAAAATGTTTTGGATATTGGCGCTGGCCGCGGCCCTGGCGGCGGGTTGCGGTAAAAACCCTTCCGGCAACGCCCCCGCCCATTTGCATGAAGCCGTTCCGCCCCACGGCGGCACCCCCCTTGCTCTCAACGACGATTGCCAGATCGAATGGGTTCTGGACGCGCCAAACCACAAACTCCAAGCCTTCTTCCTCGACGGCGAAATGGAAAACTTCGTCCGCATTTCCGCCAATTCCTTCCTAGTGACCGCAGGCGGCAAAACGCTCTTTTTCCGGGCGGTGGCCAACAACGCCACCGGCGAAACAGTGGGCGACACCTCCCTTTTCGAAGCCCAGGCCGATTGGTTAAAAACGAATGTTTCCTTCAACGGCGTCGTCCAAGAAGTGACCGTGCATGACGCCACATTTAAAAATGCGCATTTTACCTTTCCCAAGGGAAATGCGCCCGACACAGGAGCCGCAAAATAATCGCGGACAATCCGCCTGTTTGATGCTAACAGTAACCGTGAAAAACGCATGACGTCCTCGCCCCAAAAAGTCCTTGGCGCCGCCTTGGCGGCAGTGTGGCTCGTCTGCGCCCAGACCGCCCCGGCCCAGACCAACAGCGCCGTCAAACCCGCCGCCATTCACGGCGACTCCATTGATTCAGCTCCGGCGGCGGCCGCCCCCGCACCGGCTCCCGCCACAAACATCGTCATCCGCACCACCGGCGGAATTATTGACGCCGACTTTGAAACCCTGGCCGCCTTTACTTTCAACGTCCCCGACATGACCGCCGCCAACCACCCCACCGTCAGCCAGGCGGAAAAGCAGATTCCAGCCGTGATAAAAAATCTGGAAGACAAAACCGTCCACATCAAAGGATTCATGATGCCGGTCAAGGAGCTTCAAGGCAAAACCACCGAATTCATGATCATGCGCGGCCAGCCGTCCTGCTGCTTCAGCGGCGCGACCGAGATCAATGAATTTGTGACCGTCAAAGTCCCCGCCCCCGGCTTTGAAACAATGATGGACGACCCGGTCACCATTGAAGGCAAACTGCACGTCGGCGCCATCACCGACAGCGGTTTCATCGTCGGCCTTTACCAACTGGACGGCGAAAAATTAATCGGTCCGGGCAAATAGGGCTTGCTTGTCAAATCGTGAAGCGCAAAGGTTCTGCTTCACTTAACATCACAGTTTAATCGCATGAAAAATGGAATCCTTCTTTTCGCCGGCCTTTGCGCCTGCTTCGTCCTATCGTCCCCGTCCCGCGCCGACGAGGCCGCCCCGGCTGGCGCCGGCCTGAGCGTTTCGCTTGATAACATCTTCCGGCTCGAAAATGTCCAGTCCCGCTCCATCAGCCCCGAAAGTTTCACCGGCGAAAAAGGCCAGGCCGGCACGGCGGTCGAGGGTACGGGCAAGGGCGCGTCGCGCGAATTGGGCCAGGGCTGGAAAGTCTCCCCCTCCGTCCGCATCAAGGCCAAAAGCACCTTCACTCTCGCCGAAATCACCGGCCCCGGCAGCATCCGCAGCATCTGGATGACGCCCACCGGCAACTGGCGCTGGTCCATCCTCCGTTTCTATTGGGACGATGAAACCGATCCGTCGGTCGAGGTCCCGGTCGCCGATTTCTTTGCCAGCGGCTGGGCCAAATGGGATCGTTGCCCGTTGATTGATTCCGCCCCCATCGCCGTCAATCCCCGTTGCGGTTTCAATTGTTACTGGCCCATGCCCTTCCATAAAAAATGCCGGATCACCATGGAAAATCTGGATGACAACGGCATGACTCTCTATTACCAGGTCAATTACGCCCTCGGCGAAGTCCCGGCCAACGCCGGTTATTTCCACGCCCAGTTCCGGCGCGAGAACCCCCTCAAAACCAAAGGCACCTTCACCATCCTCGACGGGGTGGAAGGCAGCGGCCAATACGTTGGCACTTACATGGCTTACGGCGCTCATGGCACCGGCTGGTGGGGTGAGGGCGAAGTCAAATTTTTCATCGATGGCGACAATACTTTCCCCACCATTTGCGGCACCGGCACGGAGGATTATTTCTGCGGCTCTTACGATTTTGAGGGCAAAGGGCCGGACGGCAAAACCGGTTACACCGAGTTCACCCACGCCTACGCCGGCCTGCCCCAGGTGATCCGCCCGGATGGCATGTATGACGCGCAACAACGCTTCAGTCTTTATCGCTGGCACATTCCCGATCCCGTCCGCTTCCAGCACGATCTTAAAGTCACCATCCAAGACCTCGGCTGGCAATCCGGCGGACGCTATCTCCAGTTGCAGGATGACGTCGCCACCACCGCGTTTTGGTACCAGACCGGGCCGCACAAGAAATTTCCCAAGCTCCCCTCGCGCGACGAGTTGGAACTGCATTAAATGCGAACGGATGACCCCAGCCGAGGCGGACGAATCCCGCGGCGGAAATTTCTCGAACTTTCCGCCATCACCGCCGGCGCTGTGGGCGCCTTGGCGGCCGGTTGCGATTCGCCAGTGGAAAAGCGGGCCGTCCGGTCGGAACCCCTCCCGCGCGGCCAACGGACTTACTCCGGCCGTTACGAGGGCGGCTGCCTCAATCAAGTCGCCTACCCGATGGGCGGCATTGGCGCGGGCATGATCTGTCTCGAAGGCGCGGGAGCGTTGTCCCACGTCTCCCTGCGCAATCGCCCCGATGTTTTTAACGAACCTTGCATGTTCGCCGCGCTGGCCCTGCCTGGCGCGCAACCTTCCGCCCGCGTCATTGAAGGTCCGGTGCCGCCCTGGAAAATTTTCGGACGGCCGGGTTCCGGCATGGGTTTCGGCGGCGCGACTTATGGCCTGCCCCGTTTCAGAAATGCCGTCTTCAACGCCCGTTTCCCCTTCGGCTCCGTCTCCCTCGCCGATCAGTGGCCGGTGGAAGTTGAGTTGACCGGCTGGAGTCCCTTTGAACCGGGCGACGCCGATAATGCGTCCCTGCCTGTGGCCGCTCTGGAATACCGCTTCACCAATCGTTCCCGGCAGCGCCACGACGCCGTTTTTTCGTTCAACTCCAAAAATTTCATGGCCTTGGGCGGCAATGCCCAGGCGGTGCGCCCCATTGAGGGCGGCTTCGTCCTTTGGTGCGGCGGCGCGGACGGACGGCCTTGGGAGGAAGGCGCGTTTTCAGCCACGGTTTCCGACCCGGCGGTCAAGGTGAATCACGCCTGGTTTCGCGGCGGCTGGTGGGACCCGCTGACCATGGCGTGGGAGGCTGTCGCCAAAGGCGATTGTTCTGAAGCGCCGCCCTTGGAATCGGGCGGCCCCAGCCCCGGCGCAACGTTGTTTGTCCCTTTCCAACTCGCTCCCGGCGAATCCAAAACCATCGTCCTCCGCCTGGCCTGGTACGTCGGCCAGACCGACTTGCGCGAAGGCAAGGACCCCGCCGGCGCTCCGCCGCCCGCGCACTATCGACCGTGGTATGCCGGCCGTTTTGCCAATATCGCGGAGGTGACCGCTTTCTGGCGCGATCATTACGACGAACTGCGCCGCAATACCCGCCGGTTCAGCGATTGCTTTTACGATTCCACCCTGCCACCCGAAGTCATCGAGGCGGTCAGCGCCAATCTCAGCATCCTTAAATCGCCCACCGTCCTTCGCCAGGCGGACGAGAAATTATGGGGATGGGAAGGGTGCGGCGACAACGGCGGCTGTTGCAGCGGTTCCTGCACCCACGTTTGGAATTACGCCCAGTCCATTCCCAATCTCTTCCCCAATCTCGAACGCTCCTTGCGCGAGACGGAGTTCGACCCTTCCCAAAATGAGGCCGGCCATCAAACTTTTCGCAGCGCCCTCCCCATCCGCCCGGTCGAACACGATTTCCACGCCGCTTCCGACGGCCAGCTCGGCGGCATCATGAAAATTTATCGCGACTGGCGCATCAGCGGCGACACCGACTGGCTGCGCGCGCTCTGGCCCAAGGTCAAAAAGAGTCTCGATTATTGCATCGCCACCTGGGACCCCCGCCATCACGGCATGGTCGAGGAGCCGCATCATAATACCTACGACATCGAATTCTGGGGGCCGGACGGGATGATCACCAGTTTCTACCTCGGCGCTTTGCAGGCCGCCGTCAAAATGGGCCGCGCGCTTGGCGATGAAATTCCTCTTTACGCCGAACTCCTCCAAGCCGGCGCGCAAAACGCCCGCGCAAAACTTTTCGACGGCGAATATTTCGTGCAACGCATCCAGTGGCAGGGCTTGCGCGCCCGCGACCCGGTGCAGGCCCAAAGTTCGGACGCCCCGGAAGCCGCCGCCCTGCTCAAAAAAGAGGGTCCCAAATACCAATACGGCGCCGGCTGCCTTTCCGACGGTGTCCTCGGCGCGTGGATGGCGGAGGTTTGCGGCGTGGACCAGGTGCTTGACTCCGACAAGGTCATCAGCCATCTCCGGGCCGTTCACCGCTATAATTTAAAAGCCGACCTCTCCGATTGCGCCGACCCCCAACGCCCCTCCTACGCTCTGGGCGCGGAAGGCGGTCTCCTTCTTTGCTCCTGGCCCAAGGGCGGCCAGCTTTCCCTGCCTTTCCCTTATTCCAACGAAGTCTGGACCGGCATCGAATACCAGGCCGCCTCTCACATGATGCGCGCGGGGCTGGTCCGGGAGGGACTCGAAGTCGTGCGCGCCTGCCGCAACCGCTACGATGGACGGGTGCGCAATCCATTTGACGAATACGAATGCGGCCATTGGTACGCCCGCGCCATGTCTTCCTACGCGCTCCTCTTCGGCTTGAGCGGCGCGCGTTACGACGCGGTTGAAAAAATCCTTTACCTCCGCCCCTCCCTCAAGGGCGATTTCCGCTGTTTCTTCTCCACCGCCACCAGCTACGGCACGGTCGGCGTGCGCGACGGCAAACCATTTTACCACCCAAAATCCGGCTCAACCGAAATCCTCGAAATCAAATACATATGAACACCTCTTTTCGCCTCGCCGCTCTCGCCCTGATCGCCTCTGCCGCCGCCACCTTCGCCCAGCTCAATCCGGGCGATCCTTTGAGCGGCCTCGAAAAACTGAAAAACTTTGAAACCAAACGCGCCTCCTCCTCCGACCCCGACTGGCGCAACGGCAACGCCGATTCCCGCCTCATCGCGCCAGGCGGCGTCCTCACTCTGGCCGATTTGACCGGTCCCGGCCAGATCGTCCACTTCTGGTGTACCATCGCCGACAGCGATCCCTACTACTCCCGCATGTTGGTCCTGCGCATTTATTGGGACGGCGAAAAAAATCCCAGCGTGGAATCGCCCATCGGCGATTTCTTTGGCATCGGCCACGGTCTGGACCGCGCTTTCACCTCCCTGCCCGTGCGCGTCACCTCCGACGGCCGGGGGCGGAATTGTTACTGGCCCATGCCCTTCCGCCAATCCGCCCGCATCACCGTGAGCAACGACGGCGACAAGCGTTGCGACGCCTTTTATTATTATATTGACTGGCAGAAGCATCCCTCCTTGCCGGCGGACACGGCCTATTTCCACGCCATGTACCGCCAGGAATTTCCCTGTGTCATGGGCCGCAACTATCCCATAGCCGACATCGTGGGCCGCGGCCATTACGTCGGCACCGTGCAAAGCGTCTGCATGGTTTCCCCCGGCTGGTACGGCGAAGGCGACGACTTCTTCTTTATTGACGGGGAAAAAGAGCCGAGCCTGCGCGGCACCGGCACGGAGGACTATTTCTGCGACGGCTGGGGTTTCCGCGAACAAGCCGGCCCGTTCTACGGCACGCCCTTGTGGGAAGGATACGACACCGGCGACCGCGGCAGCGCCTATCGCTGGCACATTCCGGACCCGATCACCTTCCAAAAATCGCTCCACGTCGAAATGGAGCACAAAGGCTCGCAAGTCTTTCCTGACGGCACCAGCACCGGCTTCATCGAGCGGGACGATCTCGTCTCAACCGTCGCCTACTGGTACCAAATCGAACCCCACCAACCCTGGGCCGCCATGCCTCCCGCCTCCGAACGCCTGCCCTTCCAGGACCGGACCTTGCTCAAAGGCCATGACGCCGTCGCCTCCGCCCAACATTCCGACGCCCCCATCCAGGTCCAAAACGTGGGCGGCACAACCGACGGCCAGCAACTCTGGTTGACCCCGCACGAAGACCACGCCTGGGTCGAAGTCTCCTTCAATGTGGACAAAGACGAGGACGTCATCCTCCACGACAAAATGGTTCACTCCTTCGACTACGGAATTTACAATCTGAAACTCGACGGCAAACAAATCGCCCATCTCGATCTCTATTCCCCGGACGTCACCCCTGTCGCGCATTCATTGGGCCGCCGCCACCTTGCCGCCGGGGCGCACACCCTGCGTTTCGAGGGTGATGGCAAGAACCCCAAATCCGCCGGTTATTATCTGGGATTCGACGCCCTGGCCGTCCGCGTCCCCATCTACAGCCGCGGCCCCGGCGAAGACCTGCGCAAACTGCAAAAACCGCCCCAATAAGGCCACGCGCGCCAAATTTCCCGCGCCAAGGCACATCGGTTTGGCTGACCGCAGTCAGGCCGATCGTGTTCTAAATCTTTTCCAAGACCGAACGCCTGAACCATGCGGGCGCCTGTTCTGTTTTCATCTCCAACTCCCGGCCTTCGGTTATCTCTGCCAGCCAGATGCGCGCTCTGTTGTCGCCCGAATTGTCGAAAATATAAGCACGGTTCGTGTGTCGGATGGCCCCCATCAACAAATCAAGTGATCGTTCATAACGGCTGACAATCTTATTCTCCGGCACGTCGTGGCCTCCTTGTGTGACCCGGTTGCGGACGCGCGAAATGTTGATGGCCGGATCATCCGTGGCGATGAAATACAAATAAGTCCGATAGCCTTCCTGCTGCGCTTGTTCAAGGAACTCCACTTTGCTTGGGTGCGACATCACCGTTTCAAACGTGAAGGAAATCCGTTGCTCCAGAAGTTTATGCCGCAGGAAATCCGTTGCCACCGATGCCAGATAAGAATTCACCTCCACACGAGCGAAATCCAACCGGCCATTCGCAAAACTCAGTTGATTGGCTGCTCTGTTAAATCCGGCAAAAATCAAAAATGAAGAACTGCCAAAAAACTGCAATACCTCTGCTGCCACAACCTCCACGCCGTAGGCGGTGAAATCCAGAAACCCCTGTTCGCGAATGACCTGCTCAATCTCATCCGGGTTCAGATACACTCCCAGCAATGCTTTGGGCAAAACGGACTTCAACGTGCTTTTTCCCGACCCGTTTGGTCCGGCAAACATTCGGAGCCGTGGCGTGGACGCGCCCACTGGATTTTGATTTTGCCCCCTCAATAACTGCGCAGGACCCACATGCGGGAATAGCGGCACGGAAGTGCTCACCGGATTATGATTTTGCGACCCGCCACGACTGGTGTGGGTGGTTCGATTTGTTTCACCACGACGCGGTGTCCGTCAGGGAAAACCTCGTAAATATACCCTTGCTCGGATTGCAGCACGCTCTGCCCCGAGGCAAGAACCTTTGCCCGCGCCGCCGCAAAAGCTGGACCGGCTGCGGCTGGAAATTGGTTTTCCAACATCTCGATTTTGCTTTCTTGGTCTGCCATAAAAATTCCTTACGCCACCATTATACCGCGCAAAGTGACCCAGGGCAACCCGGGTTACCATCTTCCCCCCGTGCAAAAATTCCTCGCTTCCGCGGGCGGAGTTGCCAATTCTGGTTCGTGCCCAAATGGGTCAAATTGTTGTTGGGGATTTTGCTGCTGCCGGTTTGCGTCGCCACCGCCCAAGCCTTGGGCAAACTGCTTTTCGCCGCCGGGGCGGCGGACCGCGTCTGGCTCCCTGTGATGGCCGGGGCGGCTTGCTGGGTCACCATTTTCCTCCTGCTGCCCAAACCCATGTTGATTTACGTGTTCGGTCACGAATTGACCCACGCCGTCTGGACCTGGCTTTTCGGCGGCCACGTCAAACGGTTCAAAGCCGCCTCCGCCGGCGGCCATGTCGTCACCACCAAAAGCAATTTCCTCATCGCTTTGGCCCCCTACTTTTTCCCCGTTTATGCGGTGCTGCTGGTCCTGATCTTTTTCGGCGGCGACCTCTTCTGGCCCTGGCGCCGGACTTATCTGGTCTGGTTCCACCTCCTGCTCGGCGCCGCCTACGCTTTCCACGTCACGCTCACCTGGGAAATTTTAAAAACGCAACAGACGGACATCAGCAGCCAGGGTTGGGTGTTCTCGTATGTCGTCATTTTCCTGGGCAACGCCATGTTTTTGATCGTTGCGATTCCATTGTTGACTGGTAATCATCTCGGCCACGCGCTCGGTTTGTGGCTGCAATGCAACCGTCAAATTCTGCAACGCGTGGTCCATTTCATCCTTTGATCTGATGCGTCGTTCTCTCTGGATTGGTCTGGCTCTGGCGATCTTCGCCGCCGCGCTCTACGCCCCGGCGTTGCGCGACGGGTTCCTCGCCTTCGACGATCCCGTCTATGTGACGGCGAATCCGCATGTCCGGGCCGGGCTGACCGGGGACGGCGTTCTCTGGGCTTTCCGCGCCGGCACCGGCGGCAACTGGCATCCGCTCACCCTCCTCTCGCTCATGCTGGATTGTCAGTTATACGGTCTCCGTCCGTGGGGCTGCCATTTGACCAATGTGCTCCTGCACGCGGCCAACACCGCCCTGCTCTTTTTCATCCTCGTCCGGCTGACGGGCGCGAACTGGCGCAGCGCGGCGGCGGCCCTGCTCTTTGCCGTTCATCCGGCGCACGTCGAATCCGTGGCCTGGGTTTCCGAGCGCAAGGACGTCCTCTGCGCCTTCTTTTTCCTGCTCGCCATTCTGGTTTACGCCCGGCGTCCGCCCCCCCCGGCCCGAAAATCCCTTTGGCCGGTTGTTTTGCTCTTCGCCCTGGCTTTGATGTCCAAACCGATGGCGGTCACGCTCCCGTTTGTCCTTCTGCTGCTGGATTTCTGGCCGTTGCGACGCGTGGCGGGATGGGATTGGCCGGTTTGGCGGCGGTTGGTTTTTGAGAAATGGCCCATGCTCGCCTTGAGCGCGATCGGATGCGTGGTGACGGTTTGGGCGCAGGGCGCGGGCAAAGCCATCGCCACCGGCGCGCAGTTGGGATTTGGCGAACGTGTCAATCACACTTTTATCTCGTATTTGCAATACCTGCGGATGCTGGCTTTCCCGCGCCATCTGGCCGCCCTTTATCCCTACCAGCATCATGAACCAATCGGAACGGGTCTCTGCGCCGCCTTGATTCTGGCTCTCGTGACCTTCCTGGCCTTCATGCAGGCGCGCCGCCGCCCCTGGCTGCTGGTGGGCTGGCTGTGGTTTGCCGGCATGTTGGCCCCGGTCATCGGTTTGGTCCAAGTCGGCGGCCAGGCGTGGGCGGATCGTTACACTTACCTCCCGTCCATCGGGATTTTTATCCTGCTGGTGTGGACGCCGCGCCGTTTCGCCCTGGCCTTGCTCGCGCCCGTCGTTGCCATCGTCCTGGCGGTCGTGACTTTGATGGACCTGCGTTATTGGAAGGACACCTTGACGCTTTTTGGGCGGGCGATGGAGGTCACGGACAACAATTACGCCGCCATGACTCTGGTCGGAAGCGCGGAGGAGAGCCGCGGGAATCTGCGCGGCGCCATCGGTCTCTACCGTCAGGCCCTGGCGTGCAAGGCCGCCTATCCCGAAGCGCACCTCTTTCTCGGTCGCGCCCTGGAAGCGGACGGTCATCCGGTGGAAGCGATGTCCGAATATCGCGAGGCGGTCCGCTTGCAACCTGATTTTGCCGAGGCGCATATCATGATCGGCCTCCAGTTGGCCGGGAAAAAAAGCTACGACCAAGCCGCGACGGAATATCAAGCCGCTCTCCAGGCCGATCCCGATTCAGCCGTCGCCCAAAATGATTGGGCAACGGTTCTCGCAGAACAGGGACGCTGGCCCGAAAGCGTTACCCACTACGAGCAAGCCGTCCGCCTGGACCCGACGCTGGCCGGCGCGCGCAGCGGATTGGCCGTCGGCTATCTGCGCACAGGACGCCTGCCCGAAGGCATCGCGCAATTGCGCGTCGCCCTCAAATTGGACCCGGCCAACACCGACGTTCCATCCAATCTGGGCGAAGCCCTCAATCAACAACAGCAATGGGCGGAAGCCGCCGACATCCTGCGCCCCGTCGTCTCAACCCAGCCAACCAACTCCGCTATCCAATTCCAATACGGCCTGTCCCTGGAACACCTGGGCCGGGAGCGCGAGGCCCAAGACCACTACGCCGCCGCCCTCCGTCAGCGCCCTGATTTCCCCGACGCCCTCCAGCACGCCGCATGGATAGCCGCCACCGATGCCCGCGCCGAACTGCGCAACGGCGCTCAAGCCGTCATCATGGCCACCCGCGCCTGCGACCTCACCAACCGGCAGAGCCCAGCCCTCCTCCTGACCCTGGCCGCAGCCTACGCCGAAGCCGGCCGCTACGACGACGCCGTTGCAGCCGCGGACAATGCGGCCTCTCTCGCCAAATCCCAAGGGCAGGAGCCTCTGGCCGGGCAGTCCCTTCGCCTCCGCGCCCTCTTCGCCGCCCGGCATCCGTATCATGGAAGCCAAGACTAACCTGCTGGACCCCGCGCGAACTGTTCAGCCTGCCCGACCTCTGGTCGCCGCCGCCCCGCTGGTTATTTGTTTTTGTAATATTACTCTTGATATGAAGGATACATTAAGGTGACATTAGCAGGCGCTCTATGAACCTCGGCGATATTTTAACCTTGGAAACGATAGTCCCGGATTTGACCGCCATCAATCGTTGGGAAGCCATCGACCAATTGATCCAGAATTTGGTGGATACCCACAAAATCCGGGCCGAAGATCGTGATGCCATTCTGGCTGTCGTCAAGAAACGCGAATCTTCCATGAGCACGGGAATCGGATTCGGCATCGGCATCCCCCACGCCTCCACGGATTTGATTCAGGAAGTCGTCGGTTCCCTCGGCCGTTCCATCAAAGGAATCGAATTTGAGGCGCTCGACAACCAGCCCGTCAATCTGGTCATGCTTTTTCTCGTCCCGCAGGGTCAATTTCAAAAACACCTCCATACCCTGGCCAACATCGCAAAGCTTCTGCACATCAAGGAATTTCGCCAGGAATTGGAGCAGGCTCCGGATGCGGCGGCCATGTTTGCCATCATTAAAAAATATTCGGCGACAACCTAGCCCCCTGCCGTCTGACCTGTCGTTTTCGTGCTCCACAAAATCATCGAACAAAAGTTGCGGCAAGCCATCGCGGATGTCCTGCCTGACGCCGCGTTGGTCAGCGTGATGGTGCGTCCCTGTCCCGACGCCAAATTCGGCCATTACCAGAGCAATGCCCTCATGGGCCTGGCCAAAACGCGCAAAATGAATCCCCGCCAATTGGCCCAGGATGTCGCCGCCAAATTGGACATCGCCCAATGGTGCGAACCCGTGCAAGTGGCCGGAGCCGGCTTCCTTAATTTCCGGCTGAAACCGTCCGCCGTGGCCGGCGCGTTGCTCGACGCTTTTCAGGGCGGCCCGCTCTTTTTCCAGAAAACAGCCGCCCCCCGCTGTTTCGTCATTGATTTCAGTTCCCCCAACATCGCCAAGCCGATGCATGTCGGCCATATTCGTTCCACCATTTTGGGCGAATCCCTCACCCGCATCCTCCGTCTGCTCGGCCATCGCGTCATCACCGACAATCATGTCGGCGATTGGGGAACCCAGTTTGGCAAACTGCTCGTCGGCTGGAAAACGGACCTGAACGCCGATGCGTTGCGCGCCGATGCCATCGCCGAGATGGAACGTCTTTACAAAAAAATCAACCAAGCCTGCGAAAGCGATCCGAAGGTTCTGGAATCCGCCCGGCATGAGTTGGTCAAATTGCAGGGCGGCGACGAGGAGAATTTGCGCATCTGGCATGAGATGATCGAGCTGTCCGAGTCGCAGTTCCAACGGGTTTACTCCCGCCTCGGCATTACCTTTGATTGTCAGTTCGGCGAAAGCCATTACAACCCGCGCCTGGCAGGCGTGGTGCGCGAACTGACCGAACGCGGCATCGCCCGCCCCAGCGAAGGGGCCATGGCTGTTTTCTTCGACGACATCCCGGCGTTGAAGGATCATCCGGCGCTCGTCCAAAAAAGCGACGGCGGTTTCAACTACACCAGCACCGATCTCGCCACCCTCCAATTTCGCGAGGAAGGCGGTTCTTGGGGAGCGCGGCCCGACGAGGTGATTTACGTCACCGGCGCTCCGCAACAACTCCATTTCCAGCAATTATTCGCCATCTTTCGCCGTTGGCATCCCGACACCAAAATGAAACTCGCCCACGTCTGGTTCGGATCCGTCCTGGGCGAGGACGGCCACCCCTTCAAGACGCGGGCCGGCGACACCGTCCGCCTGGAAGATTTGCTGGATGAAGCCGAGGAGCGGGCCTTCAAGGTCGTTTCCGAAAAGAATCCAGAGCTGAGTCCGGAGGCAAAAAAGGAAATCGCGCGCATTGTCGGTTTGGGGGCGATCAAATACGCGGACTTATCGCAAAACCGGCAGAGCGATTACATTTTCAGTTGGGACAAGATGCTGGCCCTGCAAGGCAACACCGCCCCTTATCTGCTTTACGCCTACACGCGCGTGCGCGGCATCTTCCGCAAAGGCGGCGAAGCCCTCGCCGCCGGACCGGGAACCGCATTCGTCCTCGAAGCGCCCGAAGAATTGACCCTGGCGCGGCATCTCCTGAATTTTGGATTGGCCCTGGAAATCGCGGCCGAGGATTATCGCCCGAATTTCCTCTGCGCCTACCTGCACGAGCTGGCCGGCCACTTCGCCCGCTTCTACGAAAATTGCCCCGTGCTCAAAGCCGATGGCCCCGCGCGTTTCTCGCGTCTGGCCTTGTGCGACCTGACGGCGCGCGTCCTCAAACAGGGTCTCGAAGTGCTCGGCATCGAAACGACCGACAAGATGTAGTCAGATCAACGCATTGGCCAGCAGCGTCAGCCCAAGCCCGGCCAGCCCGATGATCGTTTCGCACAGCGTCCAGGTGCGCAAGGTCTGCCCCACCGTCAGCCCCAGACATTCTTTGACAATCCAAAAACCGCCGTCGTTTAGGTGGGAGAGGAACAAGGACCCGCACCCCATGGCGATGACCAGCAACTCGACATTTATCCCCGGATGAACCGCCACCTCCGGCGCCATCAGGGCCGCCGCCGCCGTGATCGCGACCGTGGCCGAGCCGGTGGCCACGCGAATGAAGGCCGCCACCAGCCAGCCATAAACCAGCGGCGGCATATGAGCCGTCTGCGCCAGCGACCCCATCGCGTCCGCCGCGCCGCTCGCCTGCAACACGCGCGCGAACCCCCCGCCGCCGCCGACCACCAACACCATCATGCCCACGGATGAGACCGATTCCTCGGTGAATTTCAGAAGTTGTTTCCGCCCGAACCCGCACTTCGCGCCCAGCGACCACATCGCAAACAGCACCGCCGCCAGCAGCGCGACTGTGGGATGGCCGATGAATGAAGCGATGTCCCGCGCCCTGGTTCCGGGCGCGAAAAGGCATTGCCCGAGGGCGCCGGCTAATATCAGCAGCACTGGCAACAACATGGAAAACAGGGTCAACCCGAACTTCGGCCGGCGCAGATGGGGCTGGGGGGATTGAACAGGAGCCGGGGGCGGGGGAACATCCACTCGCCGGAGCGACCATCGGACGAAAAGCGGCCCGGCGATGGCGGCGATCGGCAGACCGAGGATCAACGCCCAGACCGCCACCTTGCCGGGATTGGCGTGCAGCGCCTGGATCGCGACCACCGGCCCGGGATGAGGCGGCATCAAGCCTTGCATGGTGGAAAGACAGTATCCGGCTGAGGGACTACGCAGCTTGATTCCCCGGTGTTTGTGTCTGTTTGAGTCAATTACCTGTTGAGAGTCATGGTGAGATGTAGTGGTAAGTCTCCAGGACGCGACCCTGAGCATCGA
>Ga0181535_10001911_pt1 | contig 26190 bp, 14 predicted proteins | sample PEATcosm2014_Bin_44_FD_119774 | JGI IMG/M metagenome (GOLD analysis project Ga0181535, IMG submission 119774) | Peatland microbial communities from MTU Mesocosm Facility, Houghton, MI, USA - PEATcosm2014_Bin17_30_metaG | ecosystem: Environmental > Terrestrial > Soil > Wetlands > Peat | place...
AGATTGTGCCTAGAAATGTCGCTTCTGGCGATTTGAGCGATTCTGTCGATTCTGGAATCAGCAACCTGCGTGTTTCGAACAGCGGCTAAGGTTCGACCCCCCTCCCGGCACCAGACCTAAACTTACTTAAACTCAATTATTTACAAAACCGGCAAATCGTTTGTGCCAAATTTGTGCCAAGAATGTGCCAGGATTGTGCCAAGGCTTCCCCTTTCCCCGATCTGCGCATCTCCGGATCAGGCTTGATTGATCGGATCAGACCTTAAAACCCTTTTGTCGTGTCTTGGATCTTTGCCGAACCGCGACAGCGGCCAACGGTCACTGCAATTTTGGCAGACCGACTTTGCGAACCAGTTCAGCATAGCGGGGGTCGGAGCGGATATTGTCCATCTCAAAAGCGGTGTTCAACTCCCTGAGGACGAAATCATGCTCGCGATAAGCCGTGTTCAGCCACTCGAATGCTTTTTCCCTATCGCCGAGGTCGGCATAAAAACGGGCGATCTCGCACGGGGATGCATAACCGGTCTGGCGCTGGTTCAGTCTGATTTTGATGGCTTCGACGAGCGCGCCATGCCAACCGGCGGACCGGAATCCACGTTCCAGGGCATCGCCAAACTCTGCGTCTTCCTTATTGTGCGTGTTTTGGTGATAGGTCTTCCATTGCTCCACGACCTGGGGATACATGCGTTTTCCCCAGTACGCAAAGCCCAGACAGTCATGGGCCAGGTTGTAGGTTGGGTTCTCATCCAGTAACTGCCGGCAAACCGTGATGGCGTCGTCGTAGCGGCGCGCGGCAACAAGTACGCTGCCCTTTACGCGACGTATGATGAGCGACGTGGGATCGAGCAGATGGGCCTGATCGATTTCCTTGAGAGCTTCCTGATCTCTGCCCCCGAGCATTCCGAGGTTTTCGGCGAGCCATTGGTGCGCGGTGGCATCGTTGGGGTCGAGTGCAATGGCCTTCTTGAATTCGTCTTCGCCACCGGCGAAATCCCAGTCGAATTCCATCTCGACGCTGCCCAGAATGGCGTGAGGATGAGCCAGGGTGGAATCAAGCTGAAGCGCTTTGCGGGCTGCGTTGCTGGATTTTGGGAAATCCTCGGTGGGGTTGGCGCCAAAAAAAGGAAGCACGGAATACACGTCAGCGAGGCCGGAATATGCCAGGGCATAATCAGGATCTTTGGCGATGGCATCATTGAAATAGGAGATGGCAGCTTCCAGATGGGCGCGGTCCCTCAGGTTCCACGCGTAACGCCCTTTTAAATACAAATCGTAGGCTTCCACGTTCTGCGTGCCTTGCCGGGTGACCAACTGTTTGTCGGCGGTACTGAGAGTGGAGCGCAACTGTTCCGCGATGTCGCCGGCGATTTGCCCCTGAAGTTGAATGAGACCGGAGATTTTGCCGTTGTAGCGTTTTCCCCAGAGTTCGGTATTGTCGCGAACATCGGTGAGTTCGACGCCAACTCCAATGTTGCCTCCCAGCACGGTGAGGCGCCCGCTGACCACCTCCGACACGCCCAGCTCGCTTCCCGCTTCCTGCACCCCAAGGTCCTGACCCTTGAGGCGAAAGACCGCATCTCGCGAACGGACTTTGAGCTGCGGAATATGGGCAAGGTTGCCGATCAAAGACTCGGTGATGCCGTCGCTGAGGTAGTCGGAGCCCAGGCCCCTGCCTGCATTGGTGAAGGGCAAAACCGCGACAGAATCGGGTGCGAGATCCAAGGCACTGGCATTCGAAGGTTCACGATCGCCGACCGCAGTGACTCGCGAACCGGCGTGGCTGGCCCAAAGATAGATGATGAGGGCCGCGGTGAAGGCCAAAGGCAGGAGCCACGCCACAACTCGTGCCGGGCTAAGGGTCCACCAATGGCCGGCGGATGAAGGCGCCGGCACGGCTCCTGCCGGAGCAACCCTCAACTGCGTGGCTGGATCGGCGGCATGATCGGAATCTGCGTCGCTGGAAAGGGAGTCGTCGGCTTCCAAATCCCCGGATTTGCCCTTGAGCCATTCCGCCAGTTCGTCCGGATACGCAAAAACGCCTCCGCGCTCTCCGCCAGGCACGCGATGCACAGGCAGTCCGCGCTCTCGCTCCCAGCGCTTGACGGTGCGCTCGGCACGATTGAGATAGACGGCAATCTCTTTCCAGGAGACAAGCGTCTTCTCCAGCCTCGAGTTTTCACTGCGAGAGGAAGCCATGGCAACCGTTCCCGGGGCCCCGACCTTGGAGTTGACCGTATATGCAGGATCATACTTTGGCCCTGGCAGGGCGTCCAGTGAGTTTCCCTCACCGGTTAGACCTCTAATGGCCCGGCTTGGCGCATCATGGCGCTTGCATCTCGAACAGATTCAACGAGAATGAGAAACCAGTTCGGGCCACAACCGTTTCGGCGTAAACCATGTTGTCGTTCCGCGCGGAGCCACTTTCCCCGATCGAGACGCTGCAACAGGACTCCGACGGAACGTCGCATCGGTTGGCCCATGAACTCAGGAGGTCGTCCAGCCATGATCCGCCCCTTGCATCACCACGCCACGCTTTCTGCGATTGGAATTGCCTTGTCTTTGATCTGCCTGCTCCCAGGCAGGGCATCGTCTGCTGCGAAACCAGATTCCCCGGCTTCCAAGGCCTCGAAACGCGTGTCGGTAAGTTACGGCAAGCTGCCGCTGAGTTTTGAGCCGAATCTCGGGCAAACCGCCAAGGAAGTGCAGTGGCTTGCGCGCGGACCTGAGTACACGCTCTACCTTACCGGTCCGGATGCCGTGCTGCAGTTGAATGCGATCCTGCCTGCAGCAAAGCCCGGCGAGCCGCTGACGATCAACAGCTCAGCGCTGCGGATGAATTTGCTGGGCGCGAAGGCGGCGGAGCGCGAGGGTGGCGAAGAGCCTGAGCAAGGCAAGGCGAACTACTTTACCGGAAATGATCCAACCAAGTGGCAGCGCGACGTGCCGATGTACGCCAAGGTGCACATGCAGGGCGTGTATCCAGGCGTGGATCTGAAGTATTACGGACATCGCGGAGAGCTAGAGTACGACTTCGTCGTCTCCCCCGGTGCAGATGCGTCGGCGATTCGGCTGCGCTTCGATGGCGCCAAGCCGACCCTGGCAGCCAATGGCGATCTGGTATTGCCGGTCGAAGGTGGTCCAGAAGTTCGCTTCGACAAGCCGGTGATCTATCAGTGGAAGGATGGCGTCCGCCAGCCAGTGGATGGCAGCTTCGTTGTCGCCGACAACCATCAGGTCAGCTTCAAGCTGGGAGCCTATGACCACAGCCGCGAACTGACCATCGATCCGACACTGCTGTTTCTCGGCACGCTTGGTACGGGCAACCAGCAGTCTGTCCCGAACGGCATGGCGGTGGATGTGGCCGGAGAGATTATCCTCACGGGCATCACGAACGACCTTACGTTCCCGACAACCGCGGACGCTCTCCAGCCGATCTGCACGAACTCCTCCGCCATCTTTAACGCCAACTATCATCGCTGCGGGCCGAGCAGCGCCAGCTCCGGCTTCGTGACCAAGATCAGCGCCGACGGCACAGAGCTGATCTACTCGACCTACCTGCATGGACTCAGCGGTCAGGAGTACGGCGATGCCGTCGCCGCCGATACCTCGGGAGATGCCTACATTCTTGGCATGACCAGTTCGAACGACTTTCCGATTACGGGAGACGCAATTCAGACACTTTGTCAGCCTGTCTATGCCACCACCCTTCTTGGCGTCCCGACCGGAAGTGCGTTCGCGAGCTGCGACGGCAACTTCGCCGGCGGCGGGACCGAGTTTGTTTACCAGGGTCCGACTCTGTTTATCGCCAAGCTGGATCCAACCGGCTCGACTTTGCTCTACAGCACGTTCTTCGGCGGCACCATTCCGACCTACCCTGTTGCGCTCGCACTCGACAGCTCCAACAATATCTACTTCGCCAGCTATCTCCAGAACGCCGAGCCGGCCAATGACGTCTACCCTTCTGCCGGAGCGATTGCGTTCCCGGTGACATCGAGCGCGTATCAGTCGTCCGGCGTCGGTGTTCAGTCCGCCACGCTCTCCAAGTTGAGCGCGGATGGACATACGCTCCTGTACTCCACCTTGATGGGAGGAATTACCACCAACACGTTCTTTGGGTATACCCAGCCGCTGGCTCTTGCCGTCGGGCAAAATGGACTGGCTTACATTGGCGGCATCACGCTGACTTCGGAATTCCCGACAACATTGGGTGCCGTTAAGCCAAACTGCGTCGGGAATACGCCCGACAACGGCGACTGCATTGGATACACTGCGTTCCTGAGCGCGTTCGATACCACCCAGTCGGGCTCTGCTTCGCTGGCCTACTCCACCTACATCGGCGGCACGGAAACTGCGGCGGGAAATACCGTTCAGAACCAGGTCAATGGGCTGATTGCGGACAGCTTCAATAACGTATACGTCGCGGGATCTACGACCAGAATCGACTATCCCACGACGGCCGGCGCATACCAGACGACCTGCGGCCACTTCAACGCAGGAAATACCTGCAGCGCGGCCTTTCTGAGCAAGATCAACCCCACGGGAACCGGCTATATCTGGTCGACCTACTTCGGGGGGACCTCGGCAAACCCCGCACCTGCCACCGGCAATGCCGTTGCGCTCGATGCACAGGGCCTTGTCTATTTGTATGGCATGTCGCAGGACGGCGGCGGTGACATTCCCACGGTCAATCCGTTGCAGGCCTATTTCGGCGGAAACAAGCTGTTTATTGCTGCGTTCTCGCCGGACGCATCAACGCTTCTGTTTGGAACCCGCCTCGGGAATACCTCTACCACGACCACCAGCAGCGAAGACCCCATCGCCAACAATGGAATTGGTGTGGATGCAGAGGGGAATATCTATTTCGCCGGCCAAACCAATGATAACGGCAGCATGCCCACGACTCCGGGCACTTATGCCACCACCGCGACCGCCGGATTCAATCGCGGCTTCTTCGGAAAGATATCTCCGGTCCTCGCAGCCAACACGACTGCGCTGACGATCTCCCCGTCAACAGCAAATGTCGGCCAAAGCGTTACGTTCTCCGTGCAGGTCTCCGGGACGATCCAGACGACGCCTGTGCCCACCGGGACCGTGACTCTCACGAATCTCGATACCTCTCCCTCTACCGTACTTGGGACGATCACTCTCGGTGCGACGGGCGCTGGGACCTTTAGCACCAGTACTCTGCCCGCCGGGACCTACAGCGTCACGGCGAGCTACTCGGGTGATGATACCTACGATGTGAGTACATCCTCCGCGATGCCGCTCACGATCACCACGCCGGCGCAGGTTTTGGTGCCGAACGTGGTGGGGCTGACCCAGAACGCAGCGACAACTTCGATTACGGGTGCGGGCCTCGTGGTAGGGACCGTATCGACCGCATCGAGCAGCACGGTGCCTTCGGGCAGCGTGATCAGCGAGTCTCCGTTGGCGGGAACGTCTGTAGCGGTGGGCTCGTCTGTGAGTCTGACGGTCTCGACGGGTCCGGCGACGGTCTTGGTGCCGAACGTGGTGGGGCTAACCCAGACTGCAGCGACAACGTCGATTACGGGTGCGGGCCTGGTGGTAGGGACCGTATCGACGGGGTCGAGCAGCACAGTGCCTTCGGGCAGCGTGATCAGCGAGGCTCCGCTGGCGGGTACGTCGGTGGCGGTGGGCTCCTCTGTGAACCTGGTGGTCTCGACCGGTCCGGCGACAGTTTTGGTGCCGAACGTGGTGGGGCTAACCCAGACCGCAGCGTCAACGTCGATTAGAGGTGCGGGCCTGGTGGTAGGGACCGTATCGACGGGGTCGAACAGCACAGTGCCTTCGGGCAGCGTGATCAGCGAGGCTCCGCTGGCGGGTACGTCGGTGGCGGTGGGCTCCTCTGTGAACCTGGTGGTCTCGACCGGTCCGGCGCCTACTAGCAACTTCACAATCACAGTGATTCCTCCGGCGGAAACAGTCAACCGTGGGGTGCTCGGCGGGTTCATTCTTGAGCTCAATTCGGTAAAGGGCTTCGACGGAAATGTGAAGTTGAGCTGCTCTGGTGGACCGGCCGGATCCGAATGCGCTGATCTGCCGCAAACCGTGAAGGTGAATGGCACGGCGTACGCACTGTCCGGAATCCTGTTCCCCAAGAACGCGACACCCGGCACCTACACCATCACGTTCATCGGTGTCTCAGGCTCACTGACCAACTCTGCGACCGCGAAGTTCACGGTCAAGTAGGGGCTCGACGAACTTGAACGGGCCTCGTTTATCCGGCTTGCCGGATGATAGAGGCCCGTTCTTATGTTTGAACATAAACAGGAGTACGACGGCCGCTTTGGGGCGAGCTCACCGAGGTTGGCGAAGGCGTCTTGGATTGCTGCAACGGGTTCGTCTTCATTGCGCAACAGACCCCAGCCCGTCATACTCATCGCCGGGGCGAGTTGCAATTCTGCGTATATTGTCAGGTCAAGTTGCGGCCGCTGCTCGATGCAGGGCGCTCTGACCTGGTCGGAGACGGCGGCATCGCCCATGCAGGCACAGTCTCCACATCTGGCGACAACCTCACGCTGAGCACTTTCACTGTGGACGGGCGCTACTTTCGCGTTTGGGCCACTCATCGCTGCAGCCATTCGACCAAGTGCCTATTAGTCTCACGCATCTGAGCAGAACGCTGGTCCATGGATCGAACTCCGCAGCCGCCAACGCCGGCGCAGCGTTTGCGGGCAACTTCGGCGGAGGCCTCGACCTGCGCGCCGGCCTACGCTTCTCGATCCGTGTTGTCGAAGTCGACTCCTCGCTGACCACCTTCGATAATGGAAGCAACAATCACCAGAACAACCTCCGCAAAAGTGCCGGAATCGTGGTGCACTTTTTAGGGAAATGACAGTTTAGAATAACTGGCTGCTGCTTGAAGGAATTGATTAGTACTTATATGTCGGCATGTGTTTACAAAACCCCGTCCACCTGGCCGTAAAACCGGCTACTCGGCCAAATGCGCCAGGCACGTGATCCAGCTTTCGCCCAACTTTGCGCGGGATAATGGACGCTATCGCCAACATCGCGCGCTCATCGCCCCTTAGGTCGCATCGCTTGCTTGCACTGGCTATGAGAAAAAGAAGATCCGCGGTTCCGACCACCGGTTCCTCGCGGATCACCGGCTAACGACAACCGGCTAACCGGCAGTACTGGTTGATTCACCTTCCTGCAAGCCTTCAGCGTGGATGATGGATAGCCATTTGGCTAAATGGCTCGCCGTACCCAGAATAGTCGTGTGCATTGTTCAATCTATTTTGTGATACCCAGTTTTGCCTTACGTCCGAGCTGCGTACCCCGCAGTAACCGGAACAACGGAACATTCCAATGTTCATGCGGTTTCTAGGCACTTTGACAATCGGAACACAAGCTGGAACAAACCGTTTCAAGATGAACAGTACCTCAACCAGTGTTCTTCGAAGTCAGCGCGTTTGTAACCTCGATAGGTCGACCTGCCGAGCCTGAACTTGGACGGCATTATCCTAAATCTGCGCAGCATCCTTGCAAGCAGGTGAGGCGTCATTTTCCTTCCGTTGGCAAGGCTCGCCCAGGGGCTTTCCTGAATCTCGCAGAGTCCCGCTGCAAGGGACTCCGAATCAAGAATGTCTGTTTGTTTCTCATCGTAGACGGATCGAATATCAGTTAGCAGAGAAGTTCCAATTGACTGATCTTCCAAATCGTTCACCTTGAATATCGCCTCCAATGATTTGATGAGCCGTTGAAGCCATTCATCACCGGCAAGCTGCGCTATCGATAGTAGAGGTTCACTGATGTCGTTTTGCCGATCCCCCAGACCGGAGATCGATGCCGGTCTGATCTCTTGGAGCTGGTTGACTACCTCTGTCGTAGCCCATTCTTTGAGCTCCTTTCGAATGAACAATGAGGCTGCCGTTACCTCCCGCTCTCGGAAAGATTGAATCTTCTCACTTGGTAGTTTCCTTACCATTTCGATCGGAATTGATCGACTCGCCACTGTATCCGGTAATCTTCCGATCCCGGCGAAGCATTTAGGGCTGAATACGGGAAACTCTGTTGGCATGAACTCGTCGCCAACGCATTTGATAAAAACCCCTTTCTTTTGGAATCCTTCGTTCAGGATTCCCTGAATCGCCTCAGCATATTCCTTGTTTGCTCCCAACTGAGAGTCCATTTCGTCGAGGAACAAGGTCGGCCTTTTCTTCGCAACGATGCGCACTATCGCCGCCGGAGTCATTCCACCGGATCGTATTGGATTGTTTGCCAGGCTTTGCAATGCTTCCATTAAGCGTGACTTTCCGCATTCCCTATCTGGTGCGGTAATGTGAATGTACGGCGTTGTGTCAGCCGCATCAAAAGCGTGTGTGTGCAGGATCCACGCGGCCAGAATGAAAGCTTGCTCCTCTGACAAGACAACGTAGCGCCGTATCCACGCTTTGCATTTGTCGAGCAACTCCTGGGTAGTTCGGGCGATTTCGATTTGTTCCATTTACTCGGTCTCCTCTTCATTGCGTTTCGTCCGTAGCCATTTCGTGCTCCCGAATCCATGTCGCCGTTCGCGACGGATCAAACCGGACCGTTGAGCCGTACCTTATGCAGGGAATCCGGCCTGTGGCCGCCATCTCGTAGACGGCGGTCTTTCCCATGTTCAATAACGTCGCAAGTTCACTTGCTGTCAAAGCGCCAGGCAGCTTTTCAATGCGAGATGCCAAGTCGATGCTTCCGGCGGGGGCGTTTACTCCTCGTGGACGTTTCATTGACTTTCACTCGCACACAGCATTCGCCCTGGCCTCGGCGGCTCGACGGTCCGGACCATCCCGGTTTCGAGCACCGGTGTTTCGAGCGAATTGAGTCGCACGTTACGTACAGGCAACATACAGGCTGTATGTCAGGATACACTTTTAGCTGAATATGTCAACTACATGAAGACTGTATATGGTACTATTGTTCTTGTAGCCACGCAGACCCTTGGAGAGCGATGATATGGACCGCATTGAAATAATTGAGCTTAACCCACTCCAGCTATTCCTCTTGGTCTTGGTGGAGTTCGGTCTGGCGACACCCTACGACCTGTTATCGAAGGCGGGTTTGGGGGTTGGCCTGACGAGTCCAGCGCTAAAGAGATTAAAAGAAGCAGGGCTACTGACGAGCACACCCGGCCCAAGGAATCGGATACGATACGCCCTTTCAAAAAAAGGCATGAAAGCGTTAAGAGAAAACCTGGAGGTAGGCCCGCCTCCCTTTTGGCAGCAGGGTCAGACTGACGTATTCGAGTCTCTGCCTCGCGGCGTCATCCTTGCCTGGCTCAATTCCGGTAAAGACGAATCTCGCCAAGGCGTGTCCGATGCATGGTACAAGTTATCGGTCTTGGAAAGAAAGAGACAGCGAGAGGCTGAGGAACTGCGCACGTCGATGGTCCGACTGCGGGGCGAAATTGGAGATCAGAGTCCCGCCGTCGCGAAAGGCGTATTGATCGCGACCGCCTATCAATGGATAAAGGCAGAGTGTGATGCCAGATTGTTTCGGATGCAGTCCGAAGCCGCTATCGAGATCAACAAGCTACTTGCGGATTTGCCGCCGGCGCCCAAGTTGCCGTGAGATCGAGGAAAGTCTTGAAAGATCCTGCGAGACTTGCTGGGCCCCGGGTCTCTACCACTGAACGGAATTCAGTCTGCTTTGCGCTTCTTTGGCGCTAGCCGGTCGCAGGTAACGCATCGTGCTCGCGATGTCTTTGTGTCCCGCATACGCCTGAACTGTCCTCAGGTCAATTCCATTTCGAAGTAGTGTGGTGATGTAGGACCTGCGGAATTTGTGCAACGTGTATGCTCTACATTCGCGCCGCTTCGACTTGCATCCTTCGCACCGGCCGCAGTTCAGCTTGGCCCTCCGTACCAGCGTCTTCAATGCAAACAGCACCTTCGTATTCGGATTCCCATTCTTGGTGCCAAGGATGAGCGACTTCCCGCCGCATTGCTCCTTCCATGCATTCAGTTCATCGAGTACATCGTTGGGAACGGGCACGAACCGCTGCTCATGTGTCTTTACGCGGAAGTTCCACCGAGGCTTCCCCTGCACTCTAAGGGTCTTCTCCTTGAAGTTGATGTCCGAGAACTCTAAGTGCATCAATTCCTGATCGCGCAGCCCGCACTTCAGCGCCAGGAGGATCGCCACCTTCATGGAGGGACCGGCCTCCGCGAGCATTGAACTGATTTCATCGCTGGTGTAGATCGTGGGGAGCGCCTCTTCGTATTTCGGAACCGGCGGCAGGATGCTCTTGTCCATCCCCGCAAATCGAAGCCACGACGTCAGGCGCTGGTGCTTGTTGGCCACCGTCCGGTCAGAGCAGCCACGTTTTCGAAGCGCGGCGTGGAACCTGAAGACGTCATCGCGCGTAATCTCGTCGACGTACGTCTTTCTGTTGAGTAGCTTCCTGAATTCTTCACTGACCCGCCGCGCCTGCCCCGCCGCCTCCATCGCGCCGCGTTGCTCAGCGTCTCGGATGTACGTCGCGGCTGTCCTGGCCAGCGTTTGACGGTTTTCCTTGTCGATAAACGTCCCGCCTGCATCCTCGGCGGCCTTCTTCGCCGCGGTCTTGCTTGGGCTCTTTTCCAACTTCTTGCGCTCAGCGTCCGCATCTGCCGCATTGCGCCCGATAGAGATGTACTTGGCCTGCCTGTCCTCGTACAGTCGCAGCTCATAGGCGGGATTAATGAATTCAACTTGGCGATCCTTGGCCTGCGCGAATCCTGGGCGAATGCGCCCGTTGCGCCCATAGACGGCCGGCAGCCGTTTCCATTTTCCGTCGACCTTCACGCGCAGCGTCACGATGACAGATCGCTCCGTTGTGCCGGTTGTCATGATTTCTAGTCCCCTCAGAGTATTTTAGCATGACAACCGCATGACAACGAGTCTGAAATAGCCATATTTATTGGGTTTTATTTGCAATTCTTGAGAATCCCCCTCTCTCCGCCAGTATTTAGAATCAATAAGAAACGGATACTGTTACGATAATCTGTCAAGAATCGCCGACCTCTGAGTATTAACCCTCGTAGAGTTTCATGGCGAACACTATCGCGCGACTGTATATTCACTGTTCCCTTGGGTGCCGTATGGTGCGTGCCGCGGACACTCGGGCCTAATCCCGGTTCAAGACCTCCAAAAACCAGCTGAATCTTGTCGTCTTGCGCCGTGGCAAAAAGGGCCGAGGGAACCCACCCACGAATTTCAACAATACGGTGGGACGGATCTCTCCGATTCCAACGGGTCAAAAGGTGTGGGACAAGAGGCGGCCAATCCGGGGGGATCATTGCCATGACGAGGGAAATTTCAGAGAGATTCTCCTACTTGGAAGAATGATCGTGTTCTCGCCGGGATTCTCCCATTTGCGATTGGGACGGAGTCTCTGCTGGATCGGATCTGGCAGTTCCACTCGAAACATCCCGGACCAAGCGGCATTTGCAACCGGAAAGGTGCCGGCGTAGAATCGGCAGCCATATACTCCGTTTGGCGTAACCTGCATTGCGAGCCCTTCACCGGGCGCGGATTGAGCCTGTATGGAACGATTAAGGCAATCCGACCTACAATCCCTGCTTGCCTTTGTTCGGGAGTGCTATGCCATTCCCGCCTCAACGCCCTTCGAGACTTTCGTTTCGCGGCTCTTGGCTGCGCTTCCCCGCTTGATTCCCGCCACCCATGTCACCTACAACGAGATGGTTCCGAAGCAATCGAAGTCGTATAACTGCGTCAACACGGCAGAGCTCGGCACTCCGCTGGCGGCAGGTCTTTGGGAACGCCACATGAATGAGCACCCGGTCATGCAGTACGTTTTGCGTACTGGAAACCGCAGGGCGGTGCGCATATCCGATTTATGGAGCGAGCAGAAGCTGCGCGATAGCGGCTTGCACAACGATTTCTACCGGCGCTACAACATAAACGATGCCCTTTGCATTACCGTTTCTTGCCCTCTGCCGCGAGTGATTGGAGTCGGCTGGCATGACCAGCGGTACTTTACGGAGCGTGAGCGCCTCATCGCCGACCTTGTCCGTCCCCACATCAGCCAGGCTTGGCGCAATGCGAGGTTGGTCAGCCGCTGGCAAGGCCAGTTGCATATGCTTGAGCAAGGTTTTGAGAATCTCGATACAGGCGTCATTCTATACGGCTCGCAAGGCCACGTTCAATTTATCAACGCGCAGGCACGGCGGCATTTGGCGGAGTATTTTTCCACGATGCGGCAGACGGACCGCGACCTTCCGCCCGACCTTCTGCTCTGGCTGCGTCAGCAGAATTCGCAGCTCAACGAGAATGATGATGCGCCACCCGTCCGATTGCCATTGGTGTGTGAAAAAGAGGGCAAACGCTTAACCGTGCGCCTGCTCTCGCAGCCGGGCGCGAACCTCATTCTCATGGACGAGCAACTGGCGCACTCGCACCGCATTGTGCCCGATTCGTTTCGACTGACGACGCGCGAAACCGAGGTGCTGAGCTGGATTGCGCGGGGAAAGACGAACGGCGAAATCGCCACGATTCTCGGCGCGCAAACCGGAACTGTGAAGAAGCATATCGAGCATATCTTCGAGAAGCTCGGCGTGGAGACCCGCACTGCCGCAGCGACGATGGCGCTTGCGGGCAACCAGCCTGAATCAAATTCGTAGGGCGCGTTGCAGCAGGAAAAGTACCTGCTGGAGTAATACGCCAAAAAGCGTATTGCGAACCGGACCACTCGCGACCAAGAATAATCTGGCCAGAAATCAAGCAGCCCACTGAGGCCGAGCCACGCAACGGCTGCTTCTTTTTCCCTGCGACCGCGCTCGCATCCGTCGCGGCTGCCGGGACTCCTGGCGAAGAGCCGTCGCATGAACAATGCCGCCGCGATTTCCAATTTCAGGAAGCTCGGACTTTCGCGCCGTGAAGCAGACGTTTTGCTCTGTATCGCTCGCGGGCAGTCCAATGCCGAGATCGGCTTGAGCCTCCGCATGAGTCCTCTGACGGCCAAGAAGCATCTGGAGCACATCTTCAAGAAGCTCCACGTGAAGACGCGCCTGGCTGCGGCAGTCAAGGTTGGCGAAGTGTGTTCATTCAGCGCTTCCGCTTTCTCTCCGAAACCTTCGCGTCGCATCCGAACGGTTCACGCAACTGTCGCGGCATCAAGCGCTCTTCAAGTCAACTCCGCGAAGACGCCAGAAACAGAGCCATCCACATCGCTACCGAAGTAATACGCCGGAAGGCGTATTGCGCATTGCTCCTCGCGGGCCAAGAATGATTGCGTCAATCGAAATATGCCGAATCGGGGCAGCGTCCTGAGATAGGCGCTCGCTTGTTGTGTGAGCTGGCTCACCTGCGCTCGCACATTCGCGCGATTGGCATGGGAAGCCTCCGATGGAGAACGGGACCGTAAGCCCAGGGTTCAAAACATCCCGGCTGATTTTCGTTGGAACCGACCCATCGCGTTGGGGCTCCCACATTCAGTCATTCGCAGAGCTCAATTCAATCCAGCACAACACTCACAGTCGCCGCATCGGCAAGATGCATGGAGGGGGAACCATGTTTCAGCACAAGTCCTTCGGTTGGTTTGTCATCTTTGGTCTCTTCATTTCAGTTTTGGTAGCCTCTTTCACCGGTTGCGTCGGCAGTTCGCCGTCGGCCAGCGTTGCTGTTACGGCCTCCGCAAGCACGGTGGATGGTAACGACTCGACGACATTGACCGCGACTGTGACAAATGATAAGAACTCGGCGGGTGTGACATGGAGCGTGAGCGGCGGAGGAACCCTGTCGAATACGACCACCTCATCTGCCACTTACACGGCCCCTGCCCCCACCTCCAACGCTCAGTCGGTCACAGTCACTGCAACCTCAGTCGCCGACACAACCAAGAGCGGCAAGGCGACAATCACCGTTCCTGCGATGCCGGCGGTGACTTCGACGAGTGCAAGCCTGGCGGGCGCTGTGGGAAGCGCTTATTCTGTCACTCTCCAGGCCAGCGGCGGTATCCCTCCCTACACGTGGGCCCTTGGAAGCGGCACAACGCTGCCGACGTGCCTGACTCTCAAATCGACGGGAGTCCTGACCACGGCCTCGGGCTCTGCACCCACAGCCGCTTGCGCAGGGACCTACAACAACATCATTTTCAAAATTACCGATTCCGGGACGGCGACCGCCCTCACGACGACTTCATCGCCCATGACCATTACCATCACTGCGCCATTGATTACGTTCTCTCCCGCGCTTCCGGCAGGATCCGTTGGTACAGCGTACGCGGGCAGCGTCGCCGCCGCAGGCGTGTTGGGCACGACCACATACAGCCTGGCCAGCGGCGCATTACCTCCCGACTTGAGCCTGAATACAAGCACCGGCGCCATTACGGGAACGCCAAAAGCGGCAGATGTGGGCACGGCCACATTTGAGGTCACAGTTCTGGACGCCTACGGAGACACGGCAACCTCTGGGTCCATGAGCATCGTCATTGCCGCGGCGCCCACAGTTACGTTTGGCAGCGCACCTGCCGCGACGGCGAAATTCGGCGTCGCTTATGCAAGCAGCGTGACGGCGACCGGCGGCGCCGGCCCGCTCACGTACGGTCTCGCTAGCGGAGCCTTGCCTCCCGATCTGACTCTCAGCGCCAGCGGCGCAATCGCAGGAACGCCCAAGGCCGCCGACATCGGCACATTCACTTTTGCCATCAAGGCAGCAGACGCCTTCGGAGATTCGGCTACCTCAGGCAATTACACCATCGTCGTCAGCTATCCCGCGGTCACCATTACGCCTGGGGCGGGCAGTTTGGCATTTGCCGTTACAGGGCAGTCATACTCGCAGACCCTGACGGCGGCGGGGGGCAGCGGAACCGGCTTTACCTGGACAGTCACCGGTCTGCCCGCGAATGGCCTCACCTATTCTGGAAGCGGAGCAACGTTAACAATCAGCGGACCTGCCACTTCAGCGGGTGCGGTCAACTTCAGTGCGACCGCAACGGACAGCGCCAGCAACAGCGCGGGACCGCTTGCTTACAGCATCCAGGTCTATAGCCCCGTAACCATTCCAGCTACCATTCCAGCCTCACTTCCATCCGTAGCCACTGTAAACGCTGCCTACACCGGAACCGTCGCAGCCACCGGTGGCAGCGGTAACTATTCGTGGACCGTTACTGGGTTGTCCGACGGCTTGACGTCGTCATCGAGCGGCGGAACGCTGACCATCAGCGGCACGCCGACATCGGCGGCGACGGTCACCGCCAGCGTGTCTGTAAAAGACACCACGACCGGTGTGACGTCAGGGCCATACGCCTACGCAATCACGGTATACGCCACGGTCACTCTGCCAACAAGCAATCCCTCGACCCTGGGGCCGGCGATCGTGAGCACGCCGTATAGCGGAACCATCGTCGCGGCCGGCGGCAGTGGCAATTATTCCTGGACTATAACCGGCTTACCTTCCGACAGCCTGAACTATTCTGCAACCGGTGGGACTTTGACCATCAGCGGAACACCAGGCAGCACTCCAACGACGGTCTCGTTCACGGCCCAGGTAACTGACACCACAACGAACCTCAGCTCAGGGCCGTACAACTACTCCGTCACGGTGTACAACGCTGTCACGCTTAACGCGTCATCGTTGTCCACCACGGCAACCACAAATGTTGCTTACACCGGATCAATCGCCGCTTCGGGCGGAAGCGGAACAGGCTACGTCTGGACGGTCACCGGCCTCTCTGACGGTTTGAGCTCTGCGTCGAACGCTGGCACACTCACCATCAGCGGTACACCGACGTCGGCCGCAGCGGTGACTTTCACCGTGTCTGTAAAGGACAGTGCCGGTAACTCAGCCGGACCCACGAACTACACCATCAACGCATACAACGCGCTGACGCTGCCATCGCCGAATCCATCCACGCTTGGGCCCGCGACAATCAACCTGCCTTACTCCGGCACGATTGTCGCATCCGGCGGCAGTGGCAACTACTCGTGGACGGTTACAGGATTGCCGTCTGACAGCTTGAGCGATTCGTCGAGCGGCGCGACCTTGACCATCAGCGGCACGCCAGGAACGGCGACGTCGGTTTCATTCGGCGTGACAGTGAAGGACACCACGACCGGAATCAGTGTTGGACCATTCACCTATACAGTGACGGTGTACAACGGTCTGACGCTGCCATCGCCCAACCCAGCCACACTGGGTCCGGCGGATGCAAGCTCGGCCTATAGCGGCACCATCGTGGCGGCTGGTGGCAGCGGAAATTATTCGTGGACTGTGACCGGCTTCCCTGCTGACGGCCTGAACTACACAACCAACGGAGCGACGCTCACCATCAGCGGCACGCCCACATCGGCGCAAACCGTCCAATTCACCGCCAAGGTGACCGACACTTCCAGCAACCTGAGCGCCGGGCCTTTCACTTATTCGATTGTGGTCAACGGCCCATTGTCGCTCCCTGCGCCGAACCCAGCCTCTTTGCCGTCGGGTTACACGTCGGTTGCTTACAGCGGGACGGTCAATGCTTCGGGAGGCAGCGGGACTTATTCCTGGACGGTAACGGGACTACCCTCGGATAACCTGAACTATTCGGCCGCCGGGGCAACGCTGACAGTAAGCGGAACGCCAAGTTCGACGCCCACCACAGTCACGTTCACGGCCAAGGTAACTGATACCTCGACCAACGTGAGCGTGGGGCCGTCCAGCTACTCGATCGCGATCACCACGCCAACCCCTGTGTCGCTGCCTACTCCCAACCCTAGTTCGTTGGGGCCGGCGACTCAAAACGAGAGTTACAACGGGGCGATCAACGCCTCAGGCGGTGTGGGGCCGTATACGTGGTCCATCAACGGGACAACCGTTACTTCGGGTGGGTTGAGTCTGGGGAACGGCACTCTCGTCGCAACCAGCACCGGCGGGAACACGCTCTCCATCGGCGGAACGCCGAGCACCACAGGTACGGTGACGCTCACCAACGTCAAGGTCGTAGACAGCCTGAACAGCAACGCGACGAACACTTACACCATCACCGTGAATTCGCAAACGCCATTGACACTGCCGCTGCCCAGCACCAACCCACTGCCGCAGGGGACCATTAACCAGTCGTACAACGGGTATATCAACGCCTCGGGCGGCAGCGGCTCCAACTATTCCTTTACGGTGGCCGTAGGCTCCGGTACGGCGCAGGCCGTCCCCACCAATGGAACGCCTCTCGCACTCACAGATAGCTTGAGCGCGTCCAACACCGGCGGCAACACGCTCAGCATCAGCGGTACGCCCACCGCGGCTGCGACCGTAACGCTCGCCATCACTGTGACAGATAGCGCCAACGACACCGCCAGCGAAACCTACACATTCAACATCGTCAACCCGAATGCGGGCTACACGGTCTCCGGCACGGTCACTTACACCGGGTCGCAGACCGGCTGGGTCTATCTGCAACTGGTCCCCAGCAGCGGCTGCTCCGATTGCAACGACCGCTTGGGCACCGCCATCAACGCCACCACATCCGGCGCGCTGGCTTCGGGAGCGTCTTTTACCATCCACGGCGTGCAACCCGGCACCTATACGCTGCAGGCGTTCATGGACATCGTGGGCCAAGGCGCTCAGAACGCGTCCGACCCCGTGGGCAGCACAACCAACGTGACCGTCAGCTCCGCGAACCTTACCGGGGAGGGAATCGCAATCGCCAATCCCTCTGCGGTAACGCTCGCTTCCGCGCCCACCATCAATGGCGTGAGCACATTCAGCTCCGGTGCATTTGTCACCGTCAACCCGCTCGTGAACGGCAGTAACATCGAGACAGCTACGTCCTACAACCTGCGATGGAGCACCAGTTCGTCGTTCGGCTCGGGCGTCTCTACCCAGAACCTCGCGGCGACCGGCGCGAATGGCGGCAAGCCATGGATTGTCAGCGGACTCTCGGCTGGCCAAACATACTACTTCGAGGTGCAGGGCGTGGCTGGGAGTTCGACCAGCCCGTGGTCCTCGGCGTCGAGCGGCGTGACCATCGCCGCGCCCTCGGGCGCCAACGTGGTCACCGGCACGGTGACATGGACCGGCACTGCGACCGGACCGCTCTATGTCGGCTTCTACGACCAGAACACGGGCAACGTCTATGCCGCTGTGGAGGGCAGCAAGACGAATCCGCCTACCAGCGGTGTGTCGTACACGGTCGATGTTCCCACCGGCTCTAACTACTATTTCTTTGGGGTGATCGACCAGAACAATGACGGCCTGATCGGGCTGGGAGACATCTCCAACACGAATGGCAGCGGCTCGTCCGTGGCCATCAACGGCAGCACAACAATGAACCTGGCCCTGCCCAGCGCCAGCAGCATTGTCGCCGTGAGGACCCAAAGCAGCGAGCAGATTACTTCGGGGGGGACGTCCACCAGCTACCAGCTTGACCTCCGCGATGATGGCGTCGTGAAACTGCCCGTAGCCGTCGAATTGACCTCGGGACCCCATGTTGTCGTGCCCGCCGACATTGCCACGGGCGCCTTCGGCAACGACGACGACGAGTTTGACTACTGGCCCAACATCAACGGCGCAACGCCGAGCGTAGGCGACACCTACAGCTTTAACGTGACTTACAGCGATGGGTCTACAGGAACTGTCACCGCCGCCGTCACCGCGGTGCTGAATGCCTTTGCCACCCTTGTCTCGCCCGCGCCCCTCGCGACCGGCGCGAGCGCGACGCCCAATTTCGATTGGACGGACCCGGCAAACGCCAGCAGCTACAGCTATCAGTTCCAATTGGAGAACTCGAACTACAACACAATCTGGGAGATTCCACCTCAGCACTCTGGCTCAAACGGATTCTCCAGTTCCATCACGTCCATCACCTGGGATGTCGACCCGACGGACTCGGGCGACCTGCCCTCCGATTCCAGCCTCTTCGGCAACGCAACATACTACTGGTCGATTACTTCCTCGGATAGTAACGAAAACAGCGCGCAGGTTCAGGCGAGCTTCCAGACGGCGGAATCTACCCTGACACTGCCTGGGTCGAGCGCAACCAACGCGCTTCAGAACACGGCCTTCTCCGAGAGCCTCTACGCGTCAGGCGGCAGCGGGTCGGGCTGGGTCTTCTCGGTGGCCGTGGGTTCCGGTACGGCGCAAAGTGTTCCCACCAACGGAACGCCTCTCGCCCTGACGGACGGCCTGAGCGCCACTAGCACTGGCAACACGCTGACCATCAGCGGCACACCCACCGTGGTTGAAACCGTCACTCTCAATGTTTCGGTGACCGACAGCGCCAGCCACAGTGCTGGCCCGGTAACCTACACCATCAACGTCGTCAGCGCCCCGAGCGGCGTGAATAACGCGAACCTGAAGGGAACCTACGTCTGCAAGATGAACGGATACTACGACAGTAACGGTGCGCAATGGGCCACTCTGGGCAGCTTCCAGGCCGCCGGCGCCCCCGGGACCCTTGCAAACGGCATATTTGACTCGAATAGCCGCAACGACACGACCGCGGTTACAGGCACCATGACGGGAACCTACGCGATCGGCTCCGACAATAACGGCATACTGATCTTGAACGCTGTTCTGACCTCCGGAGGTTCGGGAAGTCAGACAACGCAATGGGCGGTTGCGCTGACCAATGCCGTATCGCCGGCGCAAGAATTCACAATGGTCGAATCAGACGACTTGGGCACAAACCCCTCCGGCCAGCACGGCGTCGGCAATTGCTATCTGGCCACGCCGAGCGCATTTACCTCCAGTACCCTCAGTGGCAACAGCTTTGTATCCAGCTCGGTCGGCGAGAACGGCGAGGGCGCTCCGTCAATGAGCTTGTCGCGCATCAGCGCCCTGAACGGCAACATTACTGGCGTCGCGGACCAGGCGTCGGCTGGAAGTTCAGTGGCGGAGATCACATTCACCGGCGGCAGCTACACCCCGCCGAATGCAACCACGGGTCGACTCACTGTCACCCTCACAGCAGGATCGAGCGGATCGGCGACCTCCGCCGTATACCTCATCGATGCCAATCGTGGGTTTGTGTTGGATATAAGCGATCAGAAAGCGCAATCGGGCGACATGCGCAAGCAGCAACAGACCACATACTCCGCCGCAAACCTGGATGGCGCGCTCGTCTTCTACTCAGATGGATACGAGTACTCGAACGGTAGCGTCAATGGCTACAAATCCAACGTTTACCAGGTCACCGGCAACGGTTCCGGCGGAATCACTGTCAACCAGAGTTATGACGACGATGGCGGCACCTACAAAGACGGCGCCAACATCGGCGGCCCGTTCGCCGTCACCTTCGACTCCTCCAACCCCGGCCGCGCCACATTTGCACCGGGCGATAGCACTGGTTATCTGTATTTCTACGACAACAACTCCGCTCTCACGATGGGCGCGCAAAACAGCAGCGGCGACCCCAGTTGGACGGGCTGGTTTGAGGCGCAATCGCTAGCCACATTCACCGATGCTGCCGTGACCGGCGATTACATGATGAGCAAGTTGCCGCTCCTGGAACCAGAAACCAACGGCATCTCCGGGGAGTTCGACCTGTCAAGCAGCGGCAATGTGACTGCTGGAGTCACGACCGCAGGCGAAGGAGACTTCACCTATGACCAATCCATAACTGGAACCTACAGTTGGGATACGGCGGCCACCGGCACCGGCTCGTTCCTGACCGCCGGCGGTGCGAGTGGAGTAAGCTGTATCGTCATCAGTTCAACTAAAGATGCTTGCATCTTCGACACCGATTCGGAGGCATCGGTGGTAATCCTGCAGCAGTAGGCAACGAGTTGTGAACCGAAACACTGAGGACGGTCAACCATTCGGTTGGCCGCCCTTTTCTTTCCCGGCAGGCCCAACATCTATGAACGCGTTTGAGACGACCTCCCCAATGACAGCCGAGAACATTGTGTTAGCTACCAGCGTGTTTCTTGATTGACTGGCGAAAGAGTCGTCCTCAGGGGCTCCTGGCGGATCATCGCAATTACGGATAGAACCCATTTCCCAGATAATGTCCGGACTGCCGGTTATTCGGCCGAATCGGGTCAGCCTATCTGTGTGATACTACGGCGCAGGTGCAACGGTGGGCACAAGGAGAAGCAGTCCAATGCATTTGAGCGGAGCAGAACGCTGCGTTCCCAGAATGGCAGTAGCGAGGGCGCTGATCCTCGCGGTATGCGCGCTGATGGTAACTGCTGCTGCGCTTTCCCAGACCAACCCCGATCAGTACCGGCAGCCTGCGATGCCCGCAAGTCTGCCTGATGTGTTGGTGTTTGCCAATGGAACGCAGGTAGCCACGCCGGCCCAGTGGCCGAAACGAAGGAACGAACTGCTGCAGCTCTTTACCGAGCAGATGTATGGACGCATGCCGGGACGTCCCGTGCAGATGCTGTTCCACGTGTATAACGTCGACCAGCACGCGATGGGTGGCAGGGCGACACGCCAGCAGATTTCGATTCTGTTTCTCGGACAAAACGACGGTCCGCGAATGGACCTGCTGGTTTACGTGCCAAATCAGGTGAAGCGGCCGCCGGTCATCCTTGGATTCAATTTCTGGGGCAATGAAACGATCAACTCCGATCCGGGGATTCGCATTTCCGATCGTTGGATTGAGTCCTCGAACACTCCTTCCATGGATTTGTCGTGCGTCAAGAATAATCGCGCCACTGAGGCGTGCCGCGGCATCGACCAGGGGCGCTGGCCGGTGGAGAGAATTCTCGATGCCGGCTATGCCCTGGCCACCGCCTATCGCGGCGATCTGGACCCGGACCGCAGAGACGGCTACGACGAGAGCATTCGCAGCGCCTGGCCTGAACTAGCTCAGGGAGGCGACAACTTCTCGACCATTGCAGCATGGGCCTGGGCAATGAGCCGCGCGCTGGACTACCTGCAGCAGGATCCATTGATCGATGGCCGTCATGTTGTCGCATTCGGATGGTCGCGGCTGGGCAAGGCGGCGATCTGGGCGGGTGCCACCGACCCGCGTTTTGCCGCGGTCATCAGCAACGAGTCCGGTGCGGGCGGAGCCAAGCTGTTCCACGATGTGCACGGCGAAACCATACAGCGGCTCAATACGGTGTTCCCTTATTGGTTCTGCAAGAATTTCAAGCAATACAACGGGCGCGACGCGGAGTTGCCCTTTGATCAGAACGAGGTGCTTGCGCTTATAGCTCCTCGGCCGCTCTACATCGCCAGCGCGATCCTCGACGAAAACGCCGACCCACAGAGCGAGTTCCTTGGAGCGCTGGCGGTCACGCCGGTTTATCGCTTCCTGGGAAGCAGCGGCCTTCCCACCACCGTGTGGCCGTCTGTCGACCAGCCCGTATTGGGCCGAGTGAGCTACCACGTTCGCAGCGGCACACACAGTGTCACGGTTTTTGATTGGGAGCAGTATCTGCGTTTCTGCGACGCATACGTGAAACCGAGAACGAGTTCCAAGTGACGCGGAGATAGGAACTCCTTGGCGGCGTCAATCGCTGTTTGTCTCCGCATATCTGACTTGTCCGGAGTTTGAATTTGCAAATGGAAGGCGATTTCTTGGCGCCCGCGGGAGGGGGGCCGAACGGTCCTTGCCTCTTTTCCACGCCACTACCCGGGTATGTATCGCCCGCGTCCAATCCTTTGCCGATCCGGGGTGAGCCCGCGTCACCTTCGAGATGACTGTCGACGAAATCGGCTGCCTCTCCAGCAGCGACTGCCTCTGCGTTTCCGGAGTTCAAAGTCCGTCAACCGTTCATACCGGGACTGGTTCTCAACTTCGCTTTAACACCCGTGTGGGCCTTCGCCTTCGGGATACCGTGCTGATGGCAATCGGTGCACTTCACCCAATGGATGTTATGGGCGCTCGTCGCGCTTGCGTAGGTAGTATCCATCTGCTCCACGTCGATTCCGCAGTGGGACATCTGCGGATGACAGGTCTTGCACGCGGACCGTGCATTCTCGTTATGGCCATTGTGGCAGGAGATGCAGCTCAGACCTTCGTGCACGCCCATCGGCGTGCGATCGTCGCCCGAGCCCACCTGGGGCCCCCAAGCGTTCGCAGCTGCAATTGAACCTGCGTCAGGCAATCGCGGCGCGTGGCACTGGTAGCAAAGTGCCTGCCGCGGGTCCTGACTGACTGTCACCCTACGGGCACCGTCGTAAAGCTGCGGAATGGAAAGCTCCGTTGCGACGAAGTGAAGGGTTTCCCGACGGTCGTAAAAGGCAAGGGAGGCGGGCACGGCCGCGCCTGCCACGGAGATGCGCGAGGCAGGCTTGGTCTCCTGGGCGCCTTCGCGGTGGATCTGGTGGCACGCCATACAGGGCATCGCGGGCTGATCGACGAGGTCCGAACGAATCACTCGCCATGGACCTTTCGTGTCAAGCGGCTGGACCAAGTCGCGAATCGATCCGTTGAAATACATGCCATGGCAGCGGAGGCAATCGTCCATGAGCATCTGTTTGGAGTTTTGTGCAGGATCGGAAAATACCTGGCGATACGCGGCGCTGTGCGGACCCGCATGCCAGCTTGCATATTCCTGCTGGTGACAGGCCCGGCAACTCAGAGTCATCTTCTGCACATCCACGTCCCGAATCCGGATGTTCTCCGGAATGGCGCCGAAGATGTGAATCCGCATGTGGCGCAGCTTGGTGGCCAGGCTTGCCTCGTGGCAATCCATGCAGCCTTCTGTCCGGTGGGGCGCTGCATGAACCACGCTGACGTAGGCGGCCATTTCGTGACAGCTCGCGCAGCCCTGGCCGTATTGCGATGTATAGTAATATGACGCGCCATAAATGCAGCAGATGGCAAACAGAGCCAGTGTCCCAACGGCGATTGCCGCAAATTTGAGGGACTGCTTCATGAACGAAATCCCGTACCCTTCCAGTTGTGGACCAATGCATCAGAGGCAAAATAGGCGATGGCCATGATGGTGAGTGCCGGATTGAAGCCGCCGTTAGTGACGTGCACGCTCGAATCAATCACGAAGACATTGTCCACGTCGTGAAGCTGGCAGTTGCGGTTCACCACAGAGCTTTGCGGATCGTTGCCCATGCGGCAGGTGCCGGCCTGGTGCTGGCCTGCCGACACAGTCGTGGGCTTGCCCGCGTTGATGAGTGTGCTCATCGCCCCGGCCTCCTTGAGCCAGGCTTCGGCACGCTGTGCCTGCACAAGTCCGATCTCGAAAGTGTGAGAATGGACGTTGCCGGAGATGCGCGCGACCGGCATGCCCCACTTGTCTCTCACCGTTGGATCAAGAGTCACCCTGGCGTCGGCGGTGGGAATCTGCTGGGTCGGCCCCATGACGACGATGTTGCGCTTGAAGAAGCAGCGCATGGCCTGTTTGTGCGCGAGCCCCCAGCGGGGTGTGCCGTTGGGCATCTGGTCGACCATTTGAATCGGCAGACGGATGAATTCATTGGCCAGCATGCCCCCGCCACATAGGCCCGGAGTGCCGTGATTGTAATCGGAGACAGCGATGCTGGCGCCCGGCCCCACATCGTCGTATGTATCGAAGTCGAAAAACCCAACCGCGCCGGTGTAATGGTGGCCTTGAAGATTTCGGCCCACCTGATCATGGCGATTTCCCAATCCATCAGGGAAGAGACGGCTTTTGGAGCTCAGGAGCAGGCGCGCCGACTCAATGGCACAAGCGGATACCACGACGATGTCGGAAGGCTGCTGCTGCAAACGCCCGGCGGCGTCATAGTAGGCTACGCCGCGCGCGCGTCCCCGGTCGTCAGTGAGGATTTCCCTGGCCATGCACTCGGTGCGCAACTCGCAGTTTCCCGTTGCAAGTGCTTTTGGGATTACGGTGTTTTGCGAACCGTTCTTGGCATCCACTTCGCATGCAAATCCGACGCACCAGCGGCAGCGCATGCACGGGCCGCGGTCGTTGTATGGTACGCTGTTTCGGGCCATCGGAACGGGAAAGGGATGCAGGCCGAGATGTTTGGCTGCCGGTTCGAGGATTTGAAACTCGCGATTGGGCGGGAGCGGAGGCATGGGCAGAGGACGCCGGCGCGGGCCACGGAACGGAGCATCTGAATCGTCTCCGGAGATGCCGATCTCGTATTCGGCCTTCTCGTAGTAGGGTTCCAGATCGTCGTAAGAAATGGGCCAGTCTTCGAGGGAACTTCCGGCAGGCGCTCCGTAGGTTGAGCGCATGCGGAAATCCTGAGGCAGATAGCGCCAGGCCATGGCCCCATAGCTGAGAGTTCCACTGCCCACACAGGCGGCATTGTTCTGGTAGCCGCCTTCGCTGGGAAGCATGATGTGCGGCACGCCCTCGACATCGACCAGAACGCGCGGATTACCATCATCTTCAGGTCCGAAAGCGTTGCCCAGCCTAGTAATGCGCTGATTCCGCAGGTCGTCCTTGCGGCAATCGTTCGACGTGTACCATTTGCCCCGCTCCAGCAGCACAACGCTCATGCCTGCTGTTGACAGCTGCTTGGCCACAATGCCTCCGGCCGCGCCGGCGCCCACCACAACTGCATTCACCCGTTTCATGAGGCCGGGCCCCTTCTCAGGTCGTACTGTGCGCGTCCAAGAACGGGCGGCTCAGCAAGGCCGAGCATCCGCCAACTTATAGCGTCGCGATTGCCGCCGTGCCGCGGTGAGCCGTAATAACCTTCAAAAGTGTGTTCGCGCACCAGATCGAAGAACTTGCGATTCTGCTGTTCGATGGCTCCAACAATCTCAACCTGCTGCTGCGAGGACAGCTCCGTCAGATCATGACCGAAGCGCTTTCTGCTCATCGCATCGGCCTGCTCCAGCCCATCCCGATAAGCATTTCGATGGCGCCTGTAAGTCCGGGCGAGTTGATGGTCGATGTAAGTGACGACTCCGGCTTGCGAGGCACATGGAAAGTCATCCGCGGGGATAATCCGATCGCACATCGCGGCCAGCGCCAGAGCCTGGTCATCGCTGAGGAAGTCCCAGCCCCCGTGGTTATGGGCAGAGCAGCCAACAGCGATGGCCGCGCCGCCGATAGCCCCGGCAGCTACAAATTGCCGTCGCGTGAATCGAACGCCATCCTTGCTCCCTCGCATTGCTTCCAACCCCGAAATGGATTTAGCCCATGGCTGAGCGCATCAATAACATGGCCCAGGCGTTCCAGAGAATTCCGGGCCAGATCATACTTGGCGTATCCGGCCAGCTTCGTCTGTGCCCCGAATCACACTCGGAATTGCCGGATCACAGTTCTCCATCGCTTTTAAATGCAGCGAAGTCCGCCACTCTGCACGCTCGATCTGCATGGCCGGGTTGTGAAAACGGACGGTATTGTC
>Ga0181535_10001913_pt1 | contig 26183 bp, 25 predicted proteins | sample PEATcosm2014_Bin_44_FD_119774 | JGI IMG/M metagenome (GOLD analysis project Ga0181535, IMG submission 119774) | Peatland microbial communities from MTU Mesocosm Facility, Houghton, MI, USA - PEATcosm2014_Bin17_30_metaG | ecosystem: Environmental > Terrestrial > Soil > Wetlands > Peat | place...
CGATGGTCTCGAAGGCGGTGCTCTCGGCCCCTCCCCTGCGCATGGCCGTGTCGAGCTCCAGAGCGAAGTGCTCCTCGGTGACGCCCTGGCTCATCAGGGGGAGCACCTCGAACAGCGCGGCGTCGGCGATGGCGGCGGCACGCTCCATGCGGGCGATCTCGGCGGCGTCCTTCCGTTCCCGCAGTGCCTCGACCGCGTTGGAGGTGGCGACCAGCCTGTCCTCGTCGAGGAGACCCGCCCAGGTGCGCTGCGCGCTCCAGCTGACGTTGTCGGCCTCCAGCCCGATGCGGGCGATGGCGGTGGCGGAGAGCGCCGCCTGGGCCGCCTTGCGCTGCTCGGTCACCGGGCCGATCGTGATCTCGACCTGCGCGGCGGCGCCCGCCTTCTCGACCTGCTCGGCCGACTGCGTCCGGTAGCGCCCGTCGGTCGTGAGCAGCGCGGCGTCACGCGTGACGGTGAGGACGCCCGCCGAGCCCGAGAACCCGGTGAGGTAGCGGACGTTGGCCAGCGTCGTCACGACGAGGGCGTCGACCTCGTGCGCGTCGAACGCGTCGCGCAGGCGGTCGAGGCGCCCGGTGACGGTGATGGCCGGCAGCGGCGAGGTTGCGGGTGTGTACGGGTTGGCGCGTTGTGAGGCGGTGCTGGTGCTCATGGGCGGCTCAGGCTCCCTTCAGTAGTGCGGCGACGGCGTCGACGGCGAGCTCGTAGCCGAGGCCGCCGAAGCCGGCGATGACCCCGGAGCTGACGGGGGCCAGCACCGAGGTGTGGCGGAACGGGTCGCGGGCGGCGGGGTTCGAGATGTGCAGCTCCACGACGGGCCCGTCGAAGGCCGCCACGGCGTCGTGCAGCGACCAAGAGGTGTGGCTCAGGGCGCCGGCGTTGATCACGAGTGCGTCCGCCCTCCCCCGCGCCCCGTGGACCGCGTCGATCAGCTCCCCTTCGTGATTCGACTGGAGGTGCTCGAGCTCCAGCCCGTGGCGCGCCGCGGCCGACCCGGCCCGCGCCACGTGGTCGGCCAGCGTGTCGGTCCCGTAGACCGCCGGCTCCCGCTCGCCGAGGAGGTCGAGGTTCGGTCCCGAGAGGAGCAGGACGAGACTCACGAGCGCGCACCCATGGCTGCCAGGGTAGCGACCACGTCGTCGGCGGCGACGCCGTGCACCGGCTCCACACCGCTCGGGCCGTCGAGAACGAACGTCAGGTCCTGTTGCGCCTTCTTGTCGCGGCCCATGAACGAGACCAGCTCCTCGGCGTCGGCTCCCGCCGGCAGGTCGGTCGGGAGGTCGAAACTCCCGATGACCGTGCGGTGGTCGTCGACGCGACGCTCGTCGATGCGCCCGAGGCGTTGCGCCAGCAGGGCGGCGAACAGCAGCCCGATGGCCACGGCCTCTCCGTGGCGCAGGTCCCACTCGTGATGGTCCGCCAGCGCCGCACCCTCGAGCGCGTGGCCCAGGGTGTGGCCGTAGTTGAGGATCATGCGCCGCCCACCCTCTCGTTCGTCCTCGGCGACGACCGCGGCCTTGATCCCCACGCAGCGCGCCACCTGCTCCTCGATCGGCTGGTCCGCCTGCGGCCCGTCCCCGAGGAAGGAGTACTTGGCGATCTCGCCGCGGCCGCAGGCCCACTCGCGCGGGGGCAGCGACGAGAGGGTCTCGGTGTCGCACAGCACCGCATTGGGCTGCCAGAAGGCGCCCACGAGGTTCTTGCCCTCGGGCAGATTGACCCCCGTCTTTCCGCCGATGGCGGCGTCGACCTGGCCGAGCAGCGTGGTCGCCACGTTCACGTACGCCATCCCGCGGTGGTAGGTGGCGGCCGCGAAGCCCGCGACGTCGGTCACGATGCCCCCGCCGACCGCGACGACGACGTCGGCCCGCGAGAGCCCCGCCCGGGCGAAACTGCGGGCGAGGTCCTCCACCGTGGCCAGGGTCTTGGCGTCCTCCCCGTCGGGGATGAGGCACATGGTGGTCGGGACACCGGGATCGAGGCCTTCGGCCCAGCCCGCGTCCTTGACGGATTCCTGGGTGACGATCACGGCGGACTTGGCACCGGGCGGCACGAAACGTGCGACCTCGTGGCGCGCGCCACGGCCGACGAGCACCGGATACGAGCGGTCGGCGAGGTCGACGGAGAGGGCGCGCACGGGACCGGTCACTCCGCTCCGGTCCCGGCCGCCGTGACGTCGTCGGCCCCAGCGCCTGGGGCCGCGCCCACGGCAGCAAGGATGCGCCGGGCGACCTCCGCGGCGGGCAGCTCGTCGACGTCGATGACGAGATCGGCCACCTCGGCGTAGAGCGGGGCGCGCACCGCGTTGAGGCGCTCGAGGGCCTCGGCCGGGTCGTCATCGAGCAGGGGCCGCCCCTCGCCGGCGCCGACGCGGGCGGCCAACGTCTCGGGGCGGGCGCGGAGCCAGACCACGGTGCCGCTGGCGGCCAAGAGCCGACGAGTGTCGGGACGCAGCACGGCGCCACCGGCGACCGAGACCACCGACGGTGCCGGGTCCCCGCAGGCGTCGGCGAGCACGTCGGCCTCGGCCTGACGGAAGGCCGTTTCTCCGTCGCGGGCGAAGAGCTCGGGCACGGTGAGGCCAGTCGAAGCCTCGACGTCGGCGTCGGAGTCCCGGTAACGCCAGCCCAGACGGTCGGCGACGAGCTGTCCGGTGGTGGTCTTGCCCGCGCCCATCATCCCGACCAGCAGGATGCGGGGGGTCACTTCGCCGCGCTGCCCGGATCCGCGCTCGCGCCGCCGACGGCGGACGACGGCGTCGTGCCGAGCGAGGCCACGAACCCGTCGCGGTTGCGCACGACTTCGGCCAGCGAGTCGCCGCCGAACTTGCGCAACGCCTCGGTGGCCAGCACGAGCGCGGTCATCGACTCGGCCACGACACCCATTGCGGGCACGGCCGTGACATCGGTGCGCTCCCGGAAGCTGACGGTGGACTCCTTCGTGACGACGTCAACCGTCTGGAGGACCGGCCGGTTCAACGTGGCGAGCGGCTTCATGGCGACCCGTGCCACCAGGAGCGCGCCGTTGGAGATGCCACCCTCGATGCCGCCGGCGCGGTCGGTGGGCCGCACGTAGCCCTCGTCGGGGTCGTAGACGATCGCGTCGTGCGCCTCGGAGCCCCGGCGCGCCGCGTTGTCCCACCCGTCGCCGATCTCGACCGCCTTGACGGCCTGGATCGACATGAGGGCCTGCGCCAGGTTGGCGTCGAGCTTGCGGTCCCACTGCACGTGGCTGCCCAGCCCCACCGGCACGCCGTAGGCCAGTACCTCGGCCACGCCGCCGAGCGAGTCCCCCACCTTGGCCGCCGCCTTGACCGCGGTGATCATCGCCTCCTCCGCCACCGGGTCGAAGCAGCGCACGGCGCTCTCGTCCACGGTGTCCAGGTCGCTCGGGCCCGGGCGCGGGCTCTCCGGGGTGGTGGCGGCCTCCCCCAGGGCCACGACGTGGCTGACGATCGAGACGCCGAGGTGGATCAGGAGCAGCTTGGCCAGGGTGCCGGCGGCGACGCGGGCGGCCGTCTCACGGGCCGAGGCACGCTCGAGCACGTCGCGGGCGTCCTCGAAGCCGTACTTGAGCATCCCGGGCAGGTCGGCATGGCCGGGTCTGGGCTGGGTCAACACCTTGGACGGTGCCGGCGCTCCCGGCGCGGGGGACATCTCCTCGGTCCACTTGGGCCACTCGGTGTTGGCGATCTCGATCGCGACCGGCGACCCCAGCGTGCGACCGTGGCGGATGCCGCCGACCAGGGTGATCTCGTCCGCCTCGAAGCGCATGCGCGGGCCGCGGCCGAAGCCGAGCCGCCGCCGGGCCAGCTCGTGGGCGATGTCCGACGCCTCGACGGGAAGCCCGGCCGGCAGCCCCTCGACGATCACGACGAGGGCGCGACCGTGGGACTCTCCGGCGGTCAGGTAGCGCAGCACGATGCCACGCTACCGGAAGGGCAACCTTGCCCTTGAGCTGGGGGCGTGCCGCGCCCGCGGGTGTGGCTCAGGCGTAGAAGGGGTTCTCGCCGCTGCCGTGATCGGTCACGTCGAGCACCTTGGTGAGCTCGGGGACCTCCTCGAGCAGCGTCGTCTCGATGCCCTGGCGCAGGGTCATCTGCGACATGGCGCACCCCTGGCAGCCGCCCGACAGCCTCAGGTAGGCGGTGCCGTCGTCCTCGTCGAGCGCCACGAGGTCGGCCCGACCCCCGTGGCTCGCGATGGACGGGTTGACCGCCTGCTCGAGCACGGCGACGACGCGCAGGGCCAGCGGTCCCGTGATGCCCTTGGCGAGCACCTCGGGCGGGACGCCCGGTGCGGCCTCCTCCGGGCTGGGAGCGTTCGGGTTGACCAGGACCAGACCGCCACCGCCCTCCTCGGACCACTCGAGGCGGGCGCCGCGCAACTGGTCGACGCTGCCGGCGGGAACGATGACCACGATGCCGTCCTGTTCGTGGCGGGCGTCACCCTCGCCGGCGTCGGAGACGGCCTGGAAGTAGAGGTCATAGACGAAGACGCCGGCCTGCACCCCCCGCACCTCGAGCCACAGGGCCAGGCTGGCCGGATCGGGCTCCTGCTGCATGGCCTGCAGCACGGTCTCGTGCGCTTCGGGTGTGAGCGTGACGACGGGGATGGTGGACTGCAGATCTTCGGTGGTCGTTGCCATGGGCCAAGTCTACGGCCTGGGTGCGTTCCCCAGGACGCCAGCCGTGCCGGCGCGCCGGCGGCATCGCCCATGGCACGTGGGCGCGTCCTCGGATGCGGTCCGGAGCGCTCATCAACGGGAGGTGCAGCGTGCTCAAGGTGCTCGGGCGTTTCACGGCGGGAATCACTCTCGTCGCATCGGGGGTCGGAGCCGGAGCCGGCCTCGCCGCAGTGCAGTGCCCCTGGGCGCCGGACCGTCGGGTGCCCTCGCCCCCACCACCGTCACGGTGAACGACGCTGCAGACAACGGCATCACAGATGCGGCTGCGTGCGCGTCGGCCGATGGCGACTGCACCCTGCGCTCGGCCATCGAGGTGTTCGACGAGGGCCGGCGGGCTGAGCACCGACCGCTTCGGTCGGGTCGGGCTCTGGGCACACCGGGGTCCGGCCCCCGATCGGGGTCGGCGAGGAGCGGCGGGGCGGGCCGACCTCATCGCGCTGTGCGCGCCGAGTGCGTCGGTGCGTGGCCCGCACGCTGTAACGTGCCAAGCCGTGGCGCGCACACCGACGGACACGCACGAGTGGCTCAGCTTCGAGGACGAGGGCGAAGAGCGGACATGGGTGTTCGACGTCACGTTCTTGACGAGCAACTGGACCTGCATCTTCGGCAACGGGTGCCAGGGCGTGCTCACCGGGCCTGCGCCGGAACTGGTGCAGGGCTGCTGCAGCTACGGAGCGCATCTCGTCGACAAGAAGGATGCCCGCCACGTCGAGAAGGTGGCCGCCACCCTGACTCCCGAGGAGTGGCAGAACCACGGGGTGAAGAAGACCGTCATCCAGACCAACAAGCACGGCGAGACGGTGACGCGGCTGCACAAGGATGCCTGCATCTTCCTGAACGGCCCGGACTTCCCGGCCGGCGCGGGCTGTGCCTTCCACATCGCGGCCGTGCGGCGCGGGGTCAACCCGATGACGCTGAAGCCCGAGGTGTGCTGGCAGCTCCCCCTGCGTCGCGAGGACCAGGTCGACGACGACGAGGGTCACGTCACCTCCGTGATCCGCCAGTGGGACCGGCGCCACTGGGGCAAGGGCGGCCGTGAGTTCCACTGGTGGTGCACCGAGGCGCCCGATGCGTTCGTCGGGAGCAAGCCGGTCTACGAGGAGATGCAGCCGGAGCTGACCAAGATGGTGGGGCCGAAGGTGTACGACCGGTTCGTGGCGCTCGTGCGGGAGCGCGAGGTCCTGCGCACGAAGGGGGTTGCACTCCCCCATCCCGCCGTGCGGAGTCGTCGGAACGGCTCGGACGCGGACGGCCCGAGTGCGACCCGGGCGGTCGCCGCCGTCGTGGCCCTGGAGGGCGGCGCCAGCTAGTCGTTCAGCGGGTCGTCGTCCGAGTACGAGGGCGCGGGGATGGAGCCGAGGATCCGGTCGTACTTGTCCTCCTCGGCGAGGCACCACGAAGCGTGGACGTCGTCAGGCTCAGCCCCACACTCGGGACACCGTCCCGTGGACTCGGTCGATGACCGCTTCAGGCTGCGCGCTTCCTCGAAGCGCCGATGGCGTCCCTTTTTCACGAGAACTCCTTGTCACACCCGGTCCGCACCGTCGCGTCCCGCCACCACGACCAGACCATACGGGCCATCTCGGCCGCCGGACCAGTGTAGTGGCTTCGGGCGACGCGTCCGCCCCGGCCCAGGTCAGGGGACCAGGGATGCAACGGCACTGTTCCGCTCGCCGAAACCCCCGATGTCGTTGACACCGTCGGTCCCCACCCCCAGGACCTGCCAGAGTCCCTGACCGTCGTCGAGCCGGAGACCCACCAGGAGCGCAGCGTCGTGGACCTCGAGCTCGGTGACCGTAGCCCGACGCCCCCTCGACCGGCCCTTGGCGTACCACTTGAGCACCCGGTCGCGGTTGCGACACGGCGGAGTGGCGCTGCCGGGAGGTCGCCGCGGTGAACGGCGTCACCAGGGAGGATTCACCGGCGGCGGCAGTGTCGGGGCTCACGGCGCACCATTGAACCTCTACGCTGACCGCCGTGACCGCTTTCGATCCCCAAGCGATGATCACACGCTTTCGCGAGCGAGCCGAGGCCGTGCGGACCCGGGGCATGCCGCCGATCGAGGGGCCCGAACGCCAGCGCTTCCGCGAGCAGGCTCAACGCGACTACACGGACTACGCCATGATCGGTGACGCGGAGGCGGAGCTGGAGGACGGGATCCTCACCCTGCGCATCGACCTGCGCCCACCGGACGCCCGGGACGACGCCTCGGACTGATGCCCGCCTGCGGGCGGGCGGCCGGTGTGCCATGGCTCGGCTCCCGGGTTCAGCCGCCGTAGTGCATGCGAGTGTCCTCCATCCGGAGGATCTCCGCTTCCGCCGGCTCCCCGCCGACCTCCGCGACCTCCCCGATCACCAGCGTGTGGCTCCCGAGCTCCTCGGCGCGGCTGAGCGTGCAGGCGAGGTAGCCCGCCGCGGCAGCGAGCACGGGAACCCGACCGGGTCCGACCTCCGTGACGGAGTGGCCCGACATGGAGACGACGGCCCCGTCCGCCGTCCGTTCGACGTCGGTCACCGGCTTCACGAAGCGCCGCACCACGTCGCGGTCGGCGCGGTGCAGCAGCGAGATCGTGAACGAGAGGCCTCGGCTCACCAGGCGGGCGGTCACCGAGCCCCGTTCCAGCGCCACTCCGACCAGCTTGGGCTCCGTGCACACCTGGACCACCAGGTTGGCCGTCATCAAGTTGACCTCGTCCCCGTCGCGGCTACCGACGACGTACAGGCCTGTCGGGAGCGCCCACAGCACGCGGCGGCGATGGCGGTCGAGCTCGTCCTCGGCCGACGATGCGTCGGGCGCATCGGCGGGTTCGTCGCCGGTCGGGCTCACCCGAGGATGCCGCCGGCGGAGTTGTCGGTGGTCGTCGTCGTGGAGACAGCCTTGCCGTCGATCTGCCTTATGCGCTGGAGCGCCTCGTTGAACAGCGCCTGGGCCTTGATGCCGTCGCGCACGGACTCGGTCAGGAGCTTCGTGTGGGGACCACCGGCGTCGTAGCAGTCGTTGGCCGACGTCTGCTCGAGCATGTAGGCGCTGTTGAGAAGTTGGTTCACGTCGGGGTCGGGCGAAGGCAGCTCGGCGTAGGCCACCTCGGCGTCGTTGAGGGTCGTACTGCAGGCGGCATGCAGTGCTCCCGATCCGTTCGGCGCGACCTTGGGCACCCGTGCGTTGTCGGCCGTGAGCGTGCCGATGTCCGCCCCGAAGCTGGTCCCGCCGACCCACGCCGACATCCGCTGCGCGGCGTCGCCCTGCTGGTCGGCGCCCGCACAGGACGTCAGGGTGAGGGCGGACCCGAACATGAGCACGACGGAGAGGACCAGGAAACGCCGCCTCATGTGGCCCGGACGATGTGGACCTCTCGCCGCCCCTTGCGCACCACGACGTAGCGGTCGTGCAGGAGGTCGGCGGGGCCGAGCGTCCGGGCGGCGTCGGTCTGCCGAACATTGTTGACGTAGGCACCACCCTGGTCGATGGTGCGCTTGGCCTCGCCCTTCGACTTGGCCAGACCGGTGCGCTCGAGGACGTCGACCAGGGTCAGGCCGTCTCGGACCTGCTCTCGCGGGATCTCGGTGGTCGGCGCGTCCGCGGTCACGGCCAGCAGCATCTCCTCGCTGAGGCCCGCGATCTCCTCACCGAAGAGGGCCGCGGACGCCTCCTCGCACTTCGCCACCTCCGCCTCGCCGTGCACGAGCGCGACGACCGCGCGGGCCAGGCCCCTCTGGGCGGCGCGGAGCTGGGGGTTGTCGGTCGTCTCTGCGTCCAGGGCCTCGATCTCGTGATGTGGCAGGAAGGTGAGGAAGCGCAGCAGCTGACCGACCTGCTCGTCCGGAGTGTTGACGAAGAACTGGTACATGGCGAAGGGGCTGGTCCGGGCGGGATCGAGCCAGACCGTGCCGGTCTCGGTCTTGCCGTACTTGGTGCCGTCCGGCTTCACGATCAGCGGCGTGGTGAGGCCCCAGGCCTCGTCCCCGCAGACCCTGCGGATGAGCTCGACGCCCATGGTGATGTTGCCCCACTGGTCGCTGCCCCCGATCTGGACGTCACACCCGTGGTCGACGTGGAGACGCAGGAAGTCGTAGGCCTGCAGCAGCATGTAGCTGAATTCGGTGTACGAGATCCCCTGGTCCGGCCGCTCGAATCGTGTCTTGACCGACTCCTTGCCGACCATCTGGTTCACCGTGAAGTGCTTGCCGACGTCACGCAGGAACTCGAGCACCGAGATGCTGCCCAGCCAGTCGACGTTGTTGAGGAGGAGCGCCCGGTCGTTCCCGAGGTCCAGGAACTGGCCGAGCTGCGGACGGATGCTCTCGAGATGGCCTTCGATCGTCTCGAGGTCGAGGAGCTGCCGCTCGTCCTCTTTTCCGCCGGGGTCGCCGATCATGCCCGTGCCGCCGCCCGCGAGGGAGATGGGGCGGTGGCCGGCCTCCTGGAACCTCCGCAGGGTGCAGAGCTGGAGGAGGTTGCCGACGTGGAGGCTGTCCGCGGACGGGTCAAAGCCGGCGTAGACCGTGAGCCCGGGGTGGTCGAGGCGCTTCGGGAGCGCCGCGTCGGTCATCTGGTGGATCAGGCCGCGGAAGGCGAGGTCCTCAGAGAGCGTCGGCATGCCGCGACTTTGCCATACGCAGGTAGGTTGATCGGCCGCATGGAGAACTGCACGAGCCGGGCCGTCGGGTGATCGGGACTGGTTGGGGGCCCGCCCTGCCGATGGAGGGCTCGTTGCCGCCGGACCTGCAGGGGACCTTCTTCCGGATCGGACCGGGGGCTGGGAGCGGTGGCGGTGCCGGCGGTGACGGTGGCGGTGGCGAGGGCGGTGGCGAGGGCGGTGGCGAGGGCGGTGGCGGTGGGGCCGGCGCTGACGGTGACCGTGACGGGCATGGGGACCTGCCCGCGGTCACGATGCGTCGGCCCAGGGGTGCCCTGCACGCGGTGGAGCTACGCGACGGCAAGGCGGTGTCGTACCTGAGGCGGGAGTCCGATGCCGACGCCGGGGTGTTCTGGCACGCCGGCTCCGTGCTGGCGCTCCCCGAGGCCGGGCTCCCGTCGCAGTACTCACGGTTGCTCGAACCCGAGGAGTTCTCCGGAGGGCTGACCGTGCCCATCGCGTCACACGTGCACCGTGCGGCCGCTGACGGCAGCCGCGTGCTGTTCGCCGTCGACGACGGGCTCGATCCTCGGGGCGGTGGTGACGGTGACGGCCAGGGTGCGGGTGAGCCGGACGGTATCTGGCTGCGCATCGGGGAGTGGGAAGCCGGCGGCGGGCTGCGCAGTGCCCAGTCGGTGGCGCTGGAGCGGGCCACCTGGCAGCACGACATCGGTGTGACCGCAGATCATGTGGTCTTCATCGAGTCACCGACTGCCCGCCTGCCCGACGGCTCCGGCATGGCCGTGCCCTTCGGATGGGTCCCCGGTGCGGAGGGCTGGCTCGGCATCGTTCGGCGGGGCGGTGACGGGACCGGCGTGCGGTGGTTCCGTGTCGATCCCTGTCTGGTGACCCATGTGCTCGGGGCGTGGGAGGTCGGCCCGGAACGGGGCGGCGGGGGTGGCGGTGGCGAGATCGTGCTGTACGTCTGCCGCTATGACGCACCCGAGGCGGGACAGCCGGTCGACCGCACTGCATCCGTGGTGGGCCCCTACGGGATCGGCCTGACGGCGATCGGGGGGAGTCTGGGGGTCCTGGAACGGTGGCGCATCGATGGCAACCGGCTGGAGCGGGTGCAGGTCGACGAGCGCCACGTCGAGTATCCACGCATGGACGCGCTCCGTGAGGGTGCCGCCTTCCGCTATGGGTACTGCGTCGAAATGAACTGGGGCGATGGGCCGCCGGGGGCAGGGCCGCGGCGGGGGCCGGGTCGGTGGGACACTCCCGCCGCCCCCGATGGTCTGCTGAAGTTCGACCTGGAGCGCAACGAGGTGGCGGCCTGGAACCCCGGCCCCTGGCGTAACGCAAGCGAGCCGGTCTTCGTCCGGGCCGCAGACGGCCGCAGTGACGACGAGGGCTGGCTGCTCACCGTGGTCGACGACGCGAACACCGGGTCGAGTCATCTCTACGTTCTCGACGCTTCCTCCATGGCCCGCGGGCGCCCCGAAGCGATCATCCACCTGCCGGAGCGGCTGCCACTGCGCAGCCACGGAGAATGGGTGCCCGCCGACCGTTATCGCTGAAGGGCGGGGGAACGGCCCCGTGGGACGCTCCTTCGCCGCTTTGACGTCCCTCCGCCCCGCGACCCACGACCGTTCATGCTTCGCATGGCGACCACCACCCTCCGAGACGGCCCTCGCCCCGACACCGTGTCACGTCGGACCGAAACCCTCGTCTCCAGCGTGGCGCAGCATCACCGTGCGATCTCCGCGCATCAGAGTCAGTTGCTCGACGCCGTGGTGGAACTCGACCGGCGCAAAGCCTGGAGGGTGGACGGTGCAACGTCAATGGTGGCCTGGCTCGTCCAGCGTTGCGGCGTCACGGCGACCACCGCTCGGGAATGGGTCACCGCGGCGGCCAAGCTCCATCAACTACCGAAGATCTCAGACGCGCTGTCGCAGGGAAAGCTGTCCTTCGACCAGGTGAAGCCCCTGGTCGAGGTGGCCAAGCCCGAGACCGACGCCACCTTGGCCGAGCAGGCCACGCACTGGTCGGCCAAGCAGGTGCGGGAGCTCGCGATCGCAGCTCGAAGCCAATCCGACGGGCAGGCCACCGGCTTCTATGCCAGGCGGTTCCTTCGCTTCGACGACCGCCGTCGCAGCCTGACGGGTGTCCTCCCCGAGGACCAGTACGCGGTCGTGAAGAGCTCACTCATCGCCCGGGCCGCCCGACGTCTCCGCGATCGGGCGCCGTTCGATCAGCGGATGGCCGACGCACTGGTCGCCGTGTGCAGGAGCGACGCCACGGGGAAAACGGGCGAGCACCCGCAAGAGGCCCGAGCCGGGGGCATGCGCCGCAACCGACCGACCGTGGTCGTCCACGCCGACATGAGCTTCCTTGCCGGCGGTGAAGGCGGCGCCGAACTCGACGTGCTGGGTCCGCTGTCGCGAGAGGTCGCCCGCAGGCTCGCCTGCGACGCCAAGGTGCTCGTCTCCGCCGACGGGCCGACGGGGCAGAGCCTCAACCTCGGAAGGGCCCGGCGCGATCCGACTGATGCCCAACGGATTGAGATCCGACGGCGCGACAAGGGGTGTCGTTTCCCAGGTTGCACCTATACCGAGTTCACCGACGTGCACCACGTCCGGCACTGGATCGAAGGCGGACCGACCGACCTGTGCAACCTCGTCGAGCTCTGCGACCTGCATCACCGCAACGTCCACGAGATGGGGTGGAAGATGTCCGGGGACGCCAACGTCGAGATCACCTTCAAGAGCCCCACGGGGCGGCTCTCCGCCTCCACGCCCTCACCAGCGTTCACGTCAGCGCGAGACGGACCGCCTCGTTGATCCTGTCGTGGAGGGCGACGTTCTCGCGCCGCCCCGGCACCATCACCTGCACCAACGCGGGCGCGGGATCGGACGCGAACGCGCTCAAGGCCGGTCCGAGCTCGGACAAAGCGGTCACCTCGCGGACGGGAAGCCCGAACCCGCGCGCGACCGCACCCAGGTCACTGCTCGGAGGTGTGCCGAAGAGTCGCTCGAACGTGCTCGTCTCGAGTGACGCCGCCTGGGGAAGGAACGAGAAGATCCCTCCCCCACCGTTGTCGACCACCACGAGGGTGCACGGGACCTCCGGCAGGTTGACGAGGCCGGAGACATCGTGCAGGAAGGCGAGGTCGCCCAACAGCGCGATCGTGCGACCGCCGGTACCCGACTCCGACGCCGCCACGCCCAGTGCCGTCGACACGACACCATCGATCCCGTTGGCGCCTCGATTGGCCAGCACACGCGGTGGCGCGACCTCCGTGGCGGCATACCACTCGAGATCCCGGATCGGCATGGACGCCGACACGACGAGGGTTGCCCCCGCCTCTGCCGCGTGGCGGTGGACGGTCCTTGCGACCTGAGGCTCACTCAGATCCGTCCCCAGCACTCCCGCGATGGCGGTCTGCGCTCGTTCCTCCCACAGTCGCCACGACCCGAGCCATTCCGGGTCGCACGGTGACGCGTCGTCGATTGCCGACGTCAACCACGAGTCGACCTGGCAGAAGTGGAACTCCGTGGCTGCTCGGAGGGGATCCGCCCACTGGCGCCACGGATCGACCACCACGACCCTCGCGCCGGCTCCGGCCGCGTCGGAGATGTACTCACCGAGCGCCTTGGAGAGCCACGGCGCGCCGAGCGCCACGACGCACTCGGGCAGCGGCGGGCGGGTGCGGACGATCGAATCGGCGGCTGCGATCGTCCCCAACGTCCTGCTTCCGGACCGTGGATCCGCCAACACTGGCCACCCGAGGCGCTCTGCCAGCGCCAGGACGCGCTCGCGTTCTGGCGGCACCGGCGCCTGGCCGCCGACGACGATGATCCCCCGGCCGAGGAGGGGCTCCCTCAGTCCGGACACTGTCTGCGTCAATGCGGACAGCGCCTGCGCATCGTGAAAGAACGGACGGGGACCTGGGCGCGTGGGGAGCTCCTCCGTCGTGCCCGTCAAAGGCTCGCGAAACTCGAGGTTGAGGTGGACGGGCCCCGGACCTGCCGCTCCATGGAGTGACTCGGCGAACGCCCGGACCGCCAACGGCCTCCAGGTCGCCTGCTGGCCTTCGCTGGGCACACCCGGCGAATGCGCCCAGCGCACCGATGCCGAGAACAGTCCGAGCTGCTCGATCGTCTGCGGAGCCCCGACGTGGTGCAACTCAGGCGGCCGGTCTGCCGTGCAGACGATGAGCGGGATCCGTGCGTAGTGGGCCTCCACGACAGCGGGGTGCAGCTCCGCTGCTGCCGTGCCGCTCGTCACGCAGACCACCGTGGGCCGCCCCGTCGCCATGGCCAGGCCGAGGGCGAAGAAGCCTGCACTCCGCTCGTCCAGCCTGACGTGCGCCCGCAGGTTCCCGGCCAGGGACAGCGCCAGAGGAGTGGACCTCGAGCCGGGGCAGATGACCGCATCGGTGACCCCCAGTCGTGCCCACTCGTCGACGAGGGTCGCGCTGAAGGTGGCCTGTACGCTCATCCGGCGTGCCACTCCATGTCGAGGTGCGCGGTTCGGGACCGCCCCTGGTGGCGCTGCACGGTTTCACGCAGACAGGCCGACTGTTCGGCCGCTTCGGCGTGCACCTGGCCGAAGCTCACTCGATCGTAGCGATCGACCTTCCCGGCCACGCCGGGTCGAGCACCGTGCAGACGGACCTGCCGGATACCGCCGCGCTCGTGGCGGAGTCGGTCCGGACGACGGTCGGCGACGAACCGTGCGACCTGTTCGCCTACTCCCTGGGCGCCCGGATTGCCCTGCACGTGCTGACCGGGACTGATCTGCGCGTGAGCCGAGCGGTGCTCGTCGGCGCAACGGGCGGGATCGAGGACCCGGCTGATCGGGAGCACAGGCGGCTGGCCGACGAGAAGCTCGCGGCCGAGCTCGCCGGCACCGGCGACGTCGACCGATTTCTCGACGACTGGTTGGCGGGTCCGCTGTTCGATCGCCTGGCCGCCATGGACGCTGTGGAGCTGTCGGAACGGCGCCGCAACAGCGCCAGCGGCCTCGCCTCCAGCCTGCGGCTCTGCGGGGCCGGCACCCAGGAGCCGCTCTGGGACCGGCTCGGCGCCCTCCCGTGCCCCGTCCTGGCGATGGCCGGAGCCGACGACATCCGCTTCGCCTCGCACGCGCTCAGGATCGCTCGCCTCGTGCCGCGCGCTGTCGCCTCCCTCGTCCCGGGCGGAGGCCACGCGGTGCACCTCTCCCAACCGGATCAGGCGGCGCGGATCGTGGATCACTGGCTCGCGGCAGTGGAGCCCGGCCTCATATGAGCAATCCGACCGTGAGGAGCGCTCCGGCGACGATCTGGAGCCGGGCCGTCTCCCCCAGCATCGGCAGCAACGCCTTGCCGCTTCGGTCACCGAGCGCCAAGCGCACCGGTCCGATGGCGAGGGGCGCCGCCACCAATGCGATCAGCGACCAGGCTCGGTAGTTATGCAGGATCCCGATGGAGAGCGCAGCTGCTATGAGCGTGAAGCAGTAGAGCAATCCCGCATTGCGTCGTCCCACCCGCACGGCGAGCGTCTTCTTCCCCGACTCGGTGTCCGTCTCGATGTCACGCAGGTTGTTGGCCTCCAGCAGCGCTGCCGCCAGCAGCCCGACGGGCACACCGGCGGACAGGACGAACCCCCAGGCGTAGTTGTACGTGAACAGGTGCCCGCCGAACGAGACCACGAACGGAGCGTGCTGCACGTACGCCGATCCGGCCGTGGCGACAAGGCCGAAGAAGACGAAGACGAACAATTCGCCGAACCCGAGATAGCCATAGGGCTTCGGGCCCCCCGTGTACGCCCAGCCCGCGATGCCGCACAAGATTCCCAGCGGCACGAGCCACCAGGAGACCCGCGCCGCCAGGGCCAGTCCGGCAAGACCGGCCACCCCGAAGGAGGTGAGCGCCGCCAGCTTGACCTCCCGCACGGTGGCAATCCCGCCCGCCACGAGACGGACCGGCCCGACCCGGTGCTCGTCCGTCCCCCGGACCCCGTCGGCGTAGTCGTTGACGTAGTTCGTGCCGATCTGGATACCCAGCGCCACCACGAGTGCCAGGAGGGCGTTCAACCACGACAGCTGGCGGTCGAAATTCGAGCACACCGTGGCGTGGCAGGCAGCCGAGGTCTGCGGCGTGGTGATGACGAAGCGGCCGCTGGAGAGGTATCCCGCTGCGGTCCCCACAGCCACGGGCACGACCGCCGCCGGAAGCGTACGGGGGCGCGCGCCGGCCACCCACAGCTTCAGCGGCGGGCTCACGGGCGGCGCGGGAACCGGGAGAAATCCGGGGCGCGGTGCTCCACGAAGGCGTTCCGTCCCTCCTGCCCTTCCTCGGTCATGTAGAAGAGCATGGTGGCGTCGCCGGCGAGCTGCTGCACGCCGGCCAGGCCGTCGTCGGCCGCGTTCATGCCCGCCTTGATCATCCGCAGGGCGATCGGCGAGAGGGTCAGCATCTGCCGGCACCACGCCACCGTCTCGCGTTCCAGGTCGTCCAACGGCACGACCGCGTTCACGAGCCCCCAGTCGAGCGCCTGCGCCGCCCCGTACTGGCGGCACAGGAACCACACCTCCTTCGCCCGCTTGAGCCCGATCGTCCGGGCGAGGATGGAGGATCCGTACCCGCCGTCGAAGCTCCCGACCTTCGGCCCCGTCTGGCCGAACCGCGCGTTGTCGGCGGCGATGGTGAGATCGCAGACCAGATGGAGGATGTGGCCGCCGCCGATGGCGTAACCGGCGACCATGGCGACGATCGGCTTCGGGATGCGCCGCATCAGGATCTGGAGGTCCAGGACGTTGAGGCGCCCGATGCCCCGCTCGGCCACCGCGTCGTCACCGATGTAGCCGTCGTCACCACGGATCTTCTGGTCCCCGCCCGAACAAAAGGCGTCCGGACCCTCCCCGCAGAGGATGATGACCCCCACATCCGGGTCGTCACGCGCCGCCGTGAAGGCCTCGGTCAGCTCGAAGAGCGTCTGGGGCCGGAAGGCGTTCCTGCGCTCGGGCCGGCAGATCGTGAGCTTCGCGATGCCCTCGGCCACCTCGTAGCGGATGTCCTTGAACGAGCCCCGTACGTCCCACGCAGGCGCCGGGAGCGGACGAAGCTCGTCGAGGGGATCATGGGGACTTCCGGTGACCACGGTCTGCACGGCGCCCTACGCTACTGGCCGGTGCCTGAACTCGTCGCACTCGACCTCCCTGGTGGGATGGGCTTTGTCGATGCGCTCCGGGCCATCTGGGACACCGGGGACGCAGCCGCTCCGCTCGATTCGCGACTCCCGCTCGCCGCTCGCGTGACCATGCTCGAGGCGCTCCGCCCGACCCGCATCGTGGGTTCCGACGGGGAACAGCACGCGCTCCGGGACGGGATCCCGGTGGACGAGGGCGATGCCCTGGTGGTCGCGACGTCGGGCACCTCGGGTGAGCCCAAAGGGGTCGTGCTGACCCATGACGCCGTTGCCGCGTCGGCCCGGGCGACATCGGAGCGACTCGGCATCGACCCGGCCCGGCACTCGTGGCTCGCCTGCCTGCCCCTCGCCCACATCGGTGGGCTCTCCGTCGTCACCCGGTCGATCATGACAGGAACCCCTCTCGTGGTGGTGCCCGGATTCGAGGCGGAGGCCGTCGAAGACATCGGCCGCTCGGGACGGGCCACCCACGTGGCCCTGGTGGCGACGGCATTGCAAAGGCTCGATCCCTCCGTCTTCGCCTGTGTGCTCCTCGGCGGCAGCAAGGCGCCCGCTGCGTTGGCACCCAACGTCGTGTCCACCTACGGCATGACCGAGACGGGCTCCGGCCTCGTCTACGACGGCGTGCCGCTCGGAGGTGTCGAGATCGCATTCAGGGCGGCCGAATCGGCCACCCGGACACCGGGAGCTCCCGTGTACGGTGCGGAGGGCGAGATCCTGCTCCGTGCGCCCATGCTGTTCCGCTGCTACCGCGGGGGCGAGGACGGCCGGGTGGCCGGCCCAGACGGTACGTCGTCCTGGTTCGCCACGGGGGACGCGGGCCGCCTCGACCCCGATGGGAGGCTGGTGGTGTCCGGCCGGATCGCCGACGTCATCACGACGGGCGCGGAGAAGGTCTGGCCCGACCTCGTCGAGCGGGTCCTCATTGCGCACCCGGGCGTCGAGGAGGTCGCGGTCTGGAAGCGTTCGGACCCTGAATGGGGGGAGCGCGTCGTCGCGTGGGTGGTCCCCAGTGACGACGCGCCCACGCTCGAGGAGCTGCGCCAGATCGTGGCGGAGACCATTGCACCCTGGGCCGCCCCCAAGGAGCTGGTGATCGTCGACGACCTACCCCGCACGGCGGCGGGCAAGGTCCGGCGGCGGGAGCTGGGGTGACCTAAGCCGGCCCGTCGGCCGGGGCGGCGCGCAGCAGGTGCGCACTCAGCCGTTGGAGCTTGTCCGGGTTCGACACCACCCGCACCCCCACGATCTTGCCCTCCATGATGTCGAGCACGAGCGCAGAGACCACGGTGCCCCCGTCAACGAAGACTGTCGACGGCTGGCCGTTGAGGACGGTCGCCCGTGGCGCGCCGTGGACCTTCTTGGCCACGTTCATCAAGAAGCGCGCGCTGCGCTGCGGTCCCACGACCGGGCGCATTGCGGCACGCACCTTGCCCCCGCCGTCCGTCCAGACGACGACGTCGTCGGAGAGCATGTCGAGCAAGCCCGACAGGTCCCCCGTCGCGCAGGCCACCAGGAAGCGGTCCGTGAGCTCCCGACCGTGTCGGAGGTCCGCGTCGAAACGCTGGCGGCGCTCCTCGATGTGGCGACGGGCACGCGCCCCGAGCTGCCGGCAGGCGGCGGGCGACCGCCCGAGCGATTGGGACACCTCCTCGAACGAATAGGCGAAGACGTCATGAAGGAGGTACGCGGCGCGTTCGAGGGGTGTGAGCTCCTCGAGGAGCACCAGGAACGCAAGGGAGAGGGAATCCGCCTGCTCGGCCGCACCGGTCCCGTCGGCGACGACGGGCTCGGGCAACCAGGGCCCCGCGTAGGTCTCGCGCTTCGAACGGGCCGAACCGAGCTGGTCGAGACAGAGGCGCGTGACAATGGTGACCAGGTAGGCGCGCACGGACTCGATCGGCTCGCTTCCCCGCCGCAGCCAGCGAACGTAGGCATCCTGCACGACGTCCTCGGCGTCGGACGCGCTACCCAGCATGCGGTAGGCGATGCCGAACAGGAGCGAGCGCCACTCCTCGAACGCGGCTGCGTCGACGTCAGGCTGGCGCATCCGCAGGGTGCATCGGGATCTCGCAGCTGTCGGAGAACCCCTGGCTGCGCAGCCCGAGGCCGGCGTTGAAGCGAGACCGGAAGTTCTCGAGCGCCACCCATGCGGCGAGCTCGACGAACTCCGCGTCGCTCAGGTGGGCCCGGACCCGGGCGGCGAGATCCTCGGACACCTCGGCCGGGCACGAGGTCGCCGCCTCGGCGTACTCGAGGACAACCCGCTCCCGGTCCTCGAAGAGATCGCTCGTGCGCCAGTGCGTCACGCCCCTCACCTTGGCAGGGTCGATCCTCTCGTGCATGCCCTCGTAGTAGCCGTAGTCGACGCACCACGAGCAGCCGATCCGCGTCGCCGTCGCCTGGATCGCCAGCCACTTCAAGGTGGGATCGAGTTTCTTCCAGCCGACCTGGACCGCGGTCTCGAGGCTTCCCATGGCGACGAGCACGCCGGAGTGATGGGATGCCGCCGCCGTGGGTTCGACCATCCGCCCGAACCGCCGCCTGGTGTAGCGGCGGGCCAGCCGGGGGATCATGCCTCTGCGTTCGTCGGTCAAGGTCACATGGGCCATGGTGCGCCACCTTTCGTTCCGTGTCTGACTACCCCTCCAGACGAGACGAAGCCCGGTTGTGTGACATGGCACCCGGTGGCAGTGACCCCGCTGCTCAGCCGACCCCGCCGGAGGGCTGGGTGATGGTCCCGCCGTCGACGACGAATGTCTGGCCCGTGACCCACGAGGCGGCGTCCGAGGCCAGGAAGAGTGCGGCGGTGGCCACGTCGTCGGGCACACCGAGCCGGCGCAGCGGAATGTGGGCGGCGATCCGGTCCTCACCCGGGCCTTCCCAGAGCGCAGCCGCCAATTTCGTCTTCACCAGGCCGGGTGCCAGCGCGTTGACGCGGACGTCGGGCGCAAGCTCGAAGGAGAGCTGCCGGGTGATGTGCAGGACAGCCGCCTTGGTCACGTTGTACCACCCGATGTTCGGCTCGTCGCCCAAACCCCCCACGGAGGCGACGTTGATCACCGAGCCGCGCAGACCCGCCCTGACGGCCTCCGCCGTCCAGATGAGCACCGAGAGCTGGTTCACCTCGAACGTCTTCTGCGCCCGCACGGGGTCGATGTCGATCATGGGACCGAAATACGGGTTGGTGCCCGCGTTGTTCACCAGGACGTCGAGGCGGCCGAACCGCGCCACCGTCTCGGCGATGCAGGCCTTGGCGTCGTCGGGTCGGCCCACGTGGGCCGCGACCCAGGCGACCCTCTCCGCGGGCGCACCGGCCGCCACGAGGCCGGCAGCTGCATCCGCCAAGTCCTCGGCCGTCCGACTCGTGATCACCACGTTGGCGCCCGCCTCGACGAACCTGGAGGCCATGGCAAGTCCGATGCCTCGGCTTCCTCCCGTGATGAGCGCCGTCTTTCCCCTGAGTTCAAGCTCCATCGCCCGAGCCTTGCACGGGCGCTGCTGCGTGCGGCGCCCCACCGGGGGACGGCCCTAGCATCCCTCTCGTGAATCACCTGGCCGACGAGACGAGCCCGTATCTCCGCCAGCACGCCGACAACCCCGTCGAATGGTTCCCCTGGGGGGACGAGGCCCTGCGCCGGGCCCGCGACGAGGACAAGCCGATCTTCCTCTCCATCGGGTACGCCTCGTGCCACTGGTGCCACGTCATGGCCCACGAGAGCTTCGAGGACCCCGCGACGGCGGCTGACCTGTCGAGGTGGTTCGTCTCGATCAAGGTGGACCGCGAGGAGCGTCCCGACCTCGACACGGTCTACATGTCGGCCACCCAGGCGCTCACCGGATCGGGGGGCTGGCCCATGTCCGTCTTCTGCACCCCCGACGGACGCCCCTTCTACGCCGGGACCTACTTCCCCCCCGAGGAGCGGCACGGCATGCCCGCGTTCCGCCGCGTCGTGCAGGCGCTGGGACAGGCGTGGGTCAACGAGCGGGAACAGGTCCTCGAACAAGCTGACGCACTGGTCGGTGCCGTGCGCAAGGAGCTACGGCTGGCCGAGTCGTTGCGCCCCCTCGTCGGCGCCGTGGCGGCGCCAGTGATCGACGCCGACGTCCTCGTGGGACAGGTGGTGGCGGAGCTCAGTGCCGGCTTCGACCCCGAGTGGGGCGGCTTCGGACCGGCGCCGAAGTTCCCCCGGCCCACGCTCGTAGAGCTGTGCCTCCGCCGGGCCGCGCGCGGCGGCCCCGACTCCGAGCACGCCCGATACATGGCGCTGCGGACCCTCGATGCCATGGCAGCCGGTGGGATCCACGACCATCTGGTCGGCGGGTTCTGCCGCTACTCCACGGATGCACGCTGGCTGGTGCCACACTTCGAGAAGATGCTCACGGACCAGGCCCTGCTGAGCCGGGCCTACCTCCACGCGTGGCAGGCCACGGGCCACGGGGACTATCTCGGCGTGGTCACCGAGACCCTGGATTGGGTCCTGCGTGACCTCTCGACGCCCGAGGGCGCCCTCTACTCCTCCTTCGACGCCGACGCCGGCGGGGTGGAGGGTGGACATGCGACCTTCACGCCCGGGGAGCTGCGGCTATTGCTGCCAGCGGCACTCGTGGGGCCTACGGCCGAGTGGTACGGGATCACCGAACGGGGCAATTGGGAGGGCCGGTCCATCCCCGTGCGTCCCGTCGGGGCGCCACTGGAACGCCCGGCCGAGGTCGAGGAGGCAAGGCGGATCCTCGCGGCCGCCCGGGCCCAGCGGGTCCAACCAGCCCGGGACGAGAAGGTGCTGACCGAGTGGAACGCCATGGCCGCAGCGACCCTGGCCGAGGTGGCGTCGGCCACGGGGATATCGCGCTACGGGGAGCGGGCCGAGGAGATGTGCGAGTTCGTGCTGTCGACGATGTACTCGGGCGACCGCCTCATGCGCAGCTGGCAGGGCGGACGGGCCCGCCATCTGGCCGTGGCAGCTGACTACGCATGGCTGGTCGAAGCCTGCGTTCGCCTGTCGGAATGGACGGGCCGGGCCGTCTGGCGGGAGCGAGCGCTCGGCGTGGGCTCCCAGCTGCTCGAATTGTTCTGGGACGGGGAATCCGGCGGTTTCTACACGACGGGCAGTGATGCCGAGACGCTGGTGGTCCGCCCCAAGGAGTACTTCGACGGTGCCGTTCCCGCGACCAACTCCATCGCCCTGACGGCCCTGTTGCGCGCCAACGCCTTCGCAGACGACACCCGCTTCGACGAGGCCGTGGATCGCACCATCGCCCTCGCCCGGCCGCTCCTGGAGCGGCACCCCGCTGCGCTCGCCGACCTGGTGGCGGCACTGCCCATGTGGAGTGGGCGCCACGAGATCGTCGTCACAGGAGACCGGCCGGACCTGCTTGCCGAGGTCCGTCGGCGCTGGCTCCCCGCCGCCGTCGTCGCTTGGGGCCAGCCCGACGGCGGGCCGCTGTTCGAAGGGCGACCGGCCGAGCCCGCGCTGGCCTACGTCTGCCAGTCCCGTGCCTGCCGGACGCCCGCCGCCGACGTCGAGACGCTGGCCGGGCAGTTGGAAGCCCTGGTCGCGTGAGTGAGGGCGTCACAGCTCCTGAGCCTCCCGCCGGGGCGGGGGCCGGGGCCGGTGGGGACGAGGCTCACGGCAACGGGGGCGACAATGGGGTGGTGCACGACGAGACCCCTCGTGACTCACCCGGCGGTGGCGGGACCACCACGGGCGTCCTCCGCTCCGAACGCGGCTCGAGCCAGACAACGACCGACCCGACACGCCTCCTGCGGCGTTCGGCCCGCCGGAAGGAGCGGGTGCCCACCGCAGGAGGTTCCACGCTGCACCTGCTCGTCCTCTCCTCGACCAGGGAGGACACGACCGTGGTGGACCTGGCCACCCGGACCGTGATGCGGGTGCGCGTCCCGTGGCCGGAGGGTCACGAGCCCGACATCAGCACGTTCGACGTGGTCGAGGTGACGCTGGCCGAGGATCCCGAGCGCGACGACCTGGCCCAGCCGGAGGCCACCACCGTCGCCGACCTCCCCCGCCACGTCGGCACGTTGCGAGGCCGCCGCCTGCGCAAGCTCCTGCGGCGCCTCGTGGCCAGTCCCGACGGCCCGCTCCTCGGCTTCCCCGGACCGTCGGCGCCCTACTGGGAGTTCCGCGGGTTCCGGCCCTCGGTGGCGCTGATTGAGCCCACCCGGCGGCCGCAGCTGATCCGGCGGCAGGCCGACGGCACCACCTGGGTCCGCTTCGGATGGGATCGCGACGACGTCTGGCTCCCCGTCGAGGACCGCAATGCCGCCCGCGCCCTCGATGCCGCCCGGCGAGAGCGCCTCAGTGGGAAGAGCCTGGCCACGGCGCTCGGCTTCGAGCCGCAATACCTGCTGGTGACGGTCAGCCCCCCTCGCGACGGCCACTGCTACAAGGTGTGCGCGGCTGTCCTGCCCAGGGGCTGACCTCGGTCCCGCTGCCTCCGGCGCGACGGTGGCCGGACCCCGCCGCCCGCGGCCCGGTGCACGCGCACGTCAGCGAAGGGATCAGTGTCGAGGCGATGGACCCGCACGGGCGATGTCGGAGAGGCCGGTGACCCGGGGCCCTGCTCAGCGACCGAGCTTGCCCCCCGCGAGGTCCTCGGCCATCGCCCAGCCGAAGGCGACCAGGCGGTCCCCCTTGTCGGCATCGAAGGTGGAGAAATGTGTCTCCACCCCGGCGGGGATCTTCACCTTGGGCGCGAAGAAGTCCAAGCCGCCGACGACGGACCCGTCGCCCTTCAGCACGAAGGTGCGATCGTCGAGCTTGCTCTCGCATCCGAAACGCTTCGAGAGCCGACGGGCCCACGCCCTCTCCTCGCCAGAGGACTTGTGGTCAGGGAAGGGCACGACGTCCTGGAGGCCCGAGAAGGCCCGGAAGCCCTCCGGCGACAGGAGGCGGGTCCCGAGGAGGACATCCTCGTCAGGGAAAGCCAGGAGGGCACGGCGGTACTGATCCGCCATGATCCCCTTCAGCGCCGCCTCGGCCCTCGAGATGCGGTCGACGAGTGCCAGCCCGACCAGGAGGGAGGGTGTCCCTCCGATGCGCTCCAGGGTGCAGAACGAGTACCCGCGAAGCTTGTTGCCCTCACGGGCCTGGGTGATGAGAACCCAGGCCTCCCGTTCCTTCGAGAGGAAACCGATGTCGAACCCAGGTGACCGGTCCGCACAGAGATCCGCCATTTCGACGAGCTCAGCGTCGCTGAGCGCAGTGCAATCCTTGGTGCTCACTACGATCGGCATGATGTAAGTCTACTGGCTTCGCTCGGCGCGTTCCCAACCGGTCCGGGGGGCCCCGCATCGGTCGTTACCCCGTTGTCACCCCGTCGCCCCAGCTCAGGGCCAATTATGACGGGAACGTCACTTTCTTCAGTAGAGGACCGCACTCTGTCCGAGCAACCGCTTCAGCTCGCCCACGAGCCCGTTGCGGCAGTCGACGTTGAACTCGGGGGGTAGGCGCAGGACCTTGGCCCCGACGTGGAGCAGGACCGCCGAAGGGCCGGGGTGACAGCTGAGCACGTCCTTGAGCCCGTCGACCTTGGCGTCGGTGAGCACACCCAGGGGCAGCGTGATGTGGAGGTCTTCCTCGCCCCGATCGAGGAGCGGCCGGGTGATCTCCATGCAGACGATCTTGGGCTCGTCCTCACGTGTGTCGAGACGGCCCCGCACCACGAGGATCGAGTCGTTCTCAATGAGCCCCCCGTACTCGGCCATGGTCTTGGGGAACACGAAGACCTCCATGGCGGCCTGAAGATCCTCGAGGACGAACCGGGCCATCAGGTCGCCCTTCTTCGTGTAGGAACGCCGGAGGTCCGTGACGACGCCCCCGACGGAGCGCACGGGCGCGCGGTCCCCCGCCGCGGGATCCTCCTCCCGCAGATCCGAGAGACTGCAGTCGGTGTGACGGGCCAGAGCCTGCTCGAACCCCATGAGCGGGTGGTCGCTGACGTAGAGCCCGAGCATCTCCTTTTCGAAGGAGAGGCGCTGGCCCTTGTCGAACTCGGTGTCCGGGATGGCCACCTTCGCCGCCCCCCACCCCGGTTCACTCTGCTCCTCCTCGAACGCGGCGAAGAGGGAGGTGATGCCGAGGTCGTGCTCACGGCGACGCTCGAGCGTGCGGTCGACGATCTCCTCGAGCACCAGACACAGGCCCTGCCGGGTATGGCCGAGGGAGTCGAAGGCTCCGCCCTTCACGAGCGAGTCCATGGTGCGCTTGTTGAGCACGGCCGGATCGACTCTCTGGCAGAAGTCGTACACGTCGGCGAACGGCCCGCCGGTGGCACGCTCCGCCACGATGCGCTCTACCAGAGCCTCCCCGACGTTGCGCACCGCGGCCAGCCCGAAGACGATGGCGGGCCCGTCCCGGTCGCCGGTGCGGTCGGGCGCGAACTCGGCCACCGAGCGGTTCACGTCGGGCACGAGCACGTCGATCCCCCGAGCCCGGCACTCGGCCAGGTACACCGCGGTCTTGTCCTTGTTGTCCTTGACCGACGTCAGCAGCGCCGCCATGTACTCCACGGGATAGTGCGCCTTCAGCCACGCGGTCTGGTACGCCACGAGGCCGTAGCCGTAGGAGTGCGATTTGTTGAAGGCGTAGTCGGCGAAGGGCTCGATGATGTCGAAGAGCTGCGTGCCCAGCGCCTCGTCATACCCCTCGGTCACGCACCCCGCGACGAATTTCTCGCGCTCGGCGGCGATCAGTGCCCTGATCTTCTTGCCGCAGGCCTTGCGAAGGTTGTCGGCCTCCTCGAGCGTGTAGCCGGCGAACTTCTGCGCAACGCGCATCACCGACTCCTGGTACAGCATGAGCCCGTAGGTGTCCTTGAGGATGGGCTCGATGTCCGGGTGCAGATAGGTGAGCTCCTTGCGACCGTTCTTGAGCTCGGGATAGTCGCGGTGCATGTTCGCCGCCATCGGCCCGGGCCGGTAGAGGGCGACCAGTGCGGCGACGTCGTCGAAGCTGGTGGGTGCCAGTGAGCGGAGCGTCTGGCGCATCGCGGCGCCCTCGAGCTGGAACACGCCGATGGAGTCGGCCCGCCGAAGCATCTCGAGCGTCTTGTCGTCGTCGAGCGCCACGGCATCGATGTCCGGCCGCACTCCGGTGTCCCCCTCGATGAGGTCGAGCGCACGCTCGATCACCGACAGGTTGCGCAGCCCCAGGAAGTCCATCTTCAGCAGCCCGAGGTCCTCGACCCCGTGCATTTCGTACTGGGTGACGATGGGCGCGTCCTCCGGACTGCCGCCTGCATCGGGCTTGCGCTGAACGGGCAGGTAGTCGGTCAGCGGATCCCGGGAGATCACCACGGCGGCGGCGTGGATGCCGTCCTGCCGTCGCAGGCCCTCGAGCCCGAGGGCGACGTCGATGACCTCCTTCGCATCGGGGTCCTCGTCACGCATGGTCCGCAGCTCGGCGGCGGCGGCGAAGCCCTCTTCGTGCCCGTCCGTCTTGGTCAGGCAGGCGCGGAGTGGGGTGTCACGTCCCATGACCAACGGCGGCATGGCCTTGGCGATCCGGTCGCCGACGATGTAGGGCTTGCCCAGCACCCGCGCCGCGTCCCGCACGGCCGCCCGGGCCTTGATCGTCGAGAAGGTGATGACCTGGGCGACCCGGTCGCTCCCGTACTTCTCCGCCGCGTAGCGCATCACGTCGGCCCGGTAGCGCTCGTCGAAGTCCATGTCGATGTCGGGCATCTGCTTGCGGCCCGGGTTGAG
>Ga0181535_10001916_pt1 | contig 26141 bp, 21 predicted proteins | sample PEATcosm2014_Bin_44_FD_119774 | JGI IMG/M metagenome (GOLD analysis project Ga0181535, IMG submission 119774) | Peatland microbial communities from MTU Mesocosm Facility, Houghton, MI, USA - PEATcosm2014_Bin17_30_metaG | ecosystem: Environmental > Terrestrial > Soil > Wetlands > Peat | place...
CTTTTCCGTGCTGACCACAGTGACATCATGCGGCGCCGTGAATAACATGCATGATTCGAATATGCCGCTGACGGGCCTCGTGGAAATGTTCGACATGCAGCTCGGCGAGCTAATATTCGGCGGGGTCGGCACCGGGTTATACACGCTCCTGCTTTTCGCCGTCATAACCGTATTTATAGCCGGGCTGATGGTGGGAAGGACTCCCGAATACCTGGGCAAAAAGATCGGTCCCACGGAGATACAGCTTACCATTGCGGCCGCGATTTTTTCCTCCATACTGATGCTTTTAAACTCGGCAATCGCCGTGTACGTGCCCGACGCGGTAAAATCCGTGGCAAATCCGGGGCCGCACGGTTTTTCGGAGATACTTTACGCGGCCACATCCGCCGCGGCAAACAACGGCTCTGCCTTTGCGGGCCTGAACGCGAACATGGATTTCTGGAACATTTCGCTTTCCGTTGAAATGTTCTTCGGAAGGTTTGTGCCCATAATCCTTGTGCTCGCGCTCGCCGGCCGCCTTGTAATAAAAAACGCCACGCCAGCATCTCTGGGCACTTTGCCCACCAACGACGCATTGTTCGCTGTCATGCTTGTAATGGTCATACTGCTTGTTGGAGGACTTACTTTTTTGCCGGCGCTTTCAATGGGACCCATAGCCGAACATATGAACCTTTTTGCCGCATTAAAATAGAGGAGAGAAAAAAATGGATAACAAACAACTGAACAGGATAAGCCCAAAGATGATGCTGGAAGCGGCTGGAAATTCGATAATAAAGCTCTCGCCGGACAAGATGTGGTCCATACCTGTCATGTTCACCGTGGAAATCGGCGCAATTTTGACCACTGTCAGCATGTTCTTCGGCATTTTCACCAAAGCCGGCCACGCGGGTGTCATGCTGACTCTGCACATATCGGTATGGCTGTGGCTCACCGTGATATTCGCCAATTTTGCCGAGGCTCTTGCCGAATCAAGGGGCAAGGCAACCGCGGATTCCCTGAAAAAGACAAAGCGGGACCTTATGGCAAAAAAAGTGGAGGACTCCTCTTCGCGGAAATTTGAGCTGGTTGCGGCTTCCACGCTTGTCAAAGGCGACCTCATAATGGCGGAACCCTCCGATGTGATCGCCCTTGACGGGGAGATAATTTCCGGCATTGCCAGCATAGACGAATCCGCCGTCACCGGCGAATCCGCTCCCGTGATAAGGGAGGCAGGCGGCGACCGTTCCAGCGTCATAGGCGGAACAAAGGTGCTTTCCGACTTTATAGTTTACCGGATCACATCGAATCCCGGAGAGAGTTTTCTCGACAAGATGATAGCCCTGGTGGAAGGCGCGGTCCGGAAAAGGACACCCAATGAAATAGCGCTGAACATTCTTTTGATAGCGCTGACTTTCATATTTTTGCTTGCGGTTTCAACGCTCCAGCCTTACGCTAATTTTTTAAAGTCGACATTCACGGTAACCCAGCTCGTATCTCTGTTCGTGGCGCTGGCGCCCACAACAATAGGAGCCCTTCTTTCCGCCATAGGCATTGCCGGCATGAACAGGCTGTTGAAAATAAATGTTCTGGCCTTCTCCGGCAGGTCGGTCGAGGCCGCGGGCGATGTCGACGCGGTGCTGCTTGACAAGACCGGGACAATAACGCTGGGCAACCGGCAGGCGGACGCGTTCCTGCCGGTCAAGGGTGTGGGCGAACAGGAACTGGCGCTTGCAGCGCAGTATTCATCGCTTTCAGACGACACTCCGGAAGGAAGGTCCATAGTCGTGCTGGCCAAGCGCAAATTTAACATAAGGGAGCATGAATTCGGGTCGACGGATAAAGTCAATTTCATCCCTTTTAAGGCCGAGACGCGCATGAGCGGGGTGGACCTTAACGGCGTGATGATAATGAAAGGCGCCTCTGAATCCATAATTGAATACGTTAAATCAAAGGATAAGAACGCGTCAATACCCGACGATCTTCAGGCCATAGTTGAATCCATAGCCGTAAAAGGAGGGACCCCGCTTGTGGTGGTAAAGGACGCCAGGATACTCGGCGTCATTTATTTAAAGGACATATTGAAAGGCGGCATTAAGGAAAGGCTGCTCCAGCTCAACCTTATGGGGATAAAAAGCGTGATGATAACCGGCGACAATCCGGTAACCGCGGCATCGATTGCGGCGGAGGCGGGCGTCAATGATTTCTTATCCAACGCCAAACCGGAAACAAAGCTCGCGCTTATAAAGAAATATCAGGCGGACGGGCACATGGTGGCCATGATAGGAGACGGCACCAACGACGCGCCGGCCCTTGCTCAGGCCGACGTCGGCATCGCAATGAACACAGGCACCGCCGCGGCCAGGGAGGCGGGCAACATGCTTGACCTGGACTCGAACCCGACGAAGGTGATCGAGGTCGTCGAGATCGGAAAGCAGATACTCATAACGCGGGGTTCGCTTACAACTTTTTCCATCGCCAACGACGTTGCAAAGTATTTTGCCATAGTCCCGGCCATGCTCATGGGCATGTTCCCGTCGATGGCCCCGCTGAACATAATGAGACTTGCCTCGCCGTCGTCGGCCATTCTTTCGGCGATAATATTCAACGCGGTAATAATTCCGTCGCTCATACCGCTTGCCCTTCGCGGAGTGCCGTATAAGCCGCAGTCGGCCGCCAGCCTTTTAAGGGTAAATATCCTCATATACGGCCTTGGCGGCGTGATACTCCCGTTCATCGGCATAAAGGCCATAGATATTCTGCTTGCGCTGCTGCACGTAGTTTAGGAAAAGGAGTAAAACAAATGAAAAAAATATTGTATGCTTCGGTCATGATGCTCTTTTGTTCCACCCTCCTTTTGGGGATAATTTATCCGGCCTTAATATGGGCCACGGCAAAGCTTGCGTTCCCCGGACAGGCAAGCGGCAGTCTTGTCGTGAAAGACGGAGCCGTGGTAGGCAGTTCGCTCATCGGCCAGAAATTCACAAACCCCCGGTACTTCCAGCCGCGGCCTTCAGCCGTGGATTTCAACGGGACGGGCTCCGGCGGGTCAAACCTGGCTCCGACAAACCCCGACCTTTTGACACAGGTGACAAAGAACGCCGACAGCCAGATCAAGGCAAATCCCGGTCAGGCTGACAAAGTGCCCGCAGAGCTGGTTTGCGCGTCATCAAGCGGTCTTGACCCTCAAGTGACAAAAGAAGCCGCCGTATGGCAGGTGAAACGCGTGGCAGCCGCGAGAAAAATGGATGAAAAAATCATAGCGGCGGCAGTTGATAAATACGCACAAGGGCCGTTATTGGGTTTCATCGGCCCTGAAATGGTGAATGTCCTGGAGTTGAACATTTACCTTGATTCCATCACGCCTCCCGGCTTAAAAATCCTCGTTCCAGGGGGAAAAAGTTGATATAATATGGGCAAAAGCCCCCTTATTTAACGGGGTAAAGGATGCGCATGAAAAATAATGCTTTTAACAGGATAAAAGGGAAGGAATTTATATTCAGCGCACTGCTGGTGGCGCTGGTTACGTTTACGGGCTGTTTTTTCCGGGGGCTGATAGACGCCTCAAATTTTACGGTCTTTTACCTTCTTGCGGTTGTGATAAGCGCACTCTCATGGGGAATGACGGCATCCGTATTTACCGCCTTTTTCGGGGTTCTGGCCTTTGATTTTTTTCTTGTGCCGCCGTATAATTCCTTTTCAGTAAGCGATCTTAAATACATATATGCCTTTGTGGGGTTCCTGATCACCGGTGTAATTGTGAGCCTTGTCGCCTCACGCTCCAGGAGGCAGTCCATCGAGACCAGGCAGCGCGAGGCACGTACTTCGGCCCTTTACAGGTTCAGCAATGAGACGGCCGCGTGCGAGACGACGGCGCAGGTCATCGGAGCGGTCAGGAAAAATATAGGCGAATTACTCGGATGCTCGGCCGCTGTTTTTATCCAGAATGCGGACGGGATTTCTCCGGCGGGAAGCGATGCGGATTTTCCGCTCGACGCGCATGAGAACGCCGTGGCGCAATGGGTCCTGTCCAATAAAAAACCCGCCGGCGCCGGGACGACAACGCTGAGCGCGGCAAAGGCTTTTTATGTGCCGCTCGGAACACCGCAGGAGGCAGTCGGCGTTCTGGGGATGAGGACCGCGGACGGACGCGTCATATTTAACACGCCGGAAATGGAGCTTGTGACTGCGCTTGCCAACCAGTCGTCGGTGGCCATAAAACGCGCCATTCTGGAGGAGAGGTCCAGGGAAATGGAGCTGGCGAAAAAGACGCAGGCACTTCAGGCCGCGCTGTTGAGTTCCATATCGCACGACCTTAGGACGCCGCTGGTTTCCATCACCGGAGCCTTAAGCACGCTATCACAGGATTTTGAGGCGGTAGATGCCGTGGATAGAAAAGAGCTTTTGCTCGCCGCGTACGAAGATTCTCTGCACCTGAACGAGATAGTGGGAAACCTCCTGGACATGACAAGGGTGGAATCGGGGAATTTAAGGCTTAACATAAAGCAATGCGACCTTAGGGACCTCATCGGTGTGTCTTTAAAATCTCTAAAGGACAAGCTTGAGGACAGGGCAATAACGGTCGATCTGCCGGGGGAAATATTTGAGCTGCCGGTGGATTTTGCGCTATTGACAAGGGTATTCATAAATCTGCTGGATAACGCGGCAAAATATTCGCCGGCCGGGTCAGGGATTTCCATAAAAGCGGAAGCGTTGGGTGATGAGGCGCTCATCCAGGTAAAGGACTCGGGGTTCGGCATACCCGAACAGGACCTTGAGCACATATTCGACAAGTTTTTCAGGGCGCAAAAACCCAGGCAGGTATCCGGAACGGGACTTGGACTTTCAATTTGCAGGGGCATAGTAGAGGCTCACGGCGGAAAAATATGGGCCCAGAACGATCCGGACAGGGGCGCTGTTTTTTTTATCAGGCTGCCTTTTAACTCCGGGAAGAGGCGGGACTGACATGGAAAACGGCGGCATGCGCATTCTTGTGGTGGACGATGAAAAGACCATACGCCGCTTTTTAAAGGCCGCGTTAAATTCAAAGGGCATATCCGTCATCGAGGCGCCTGACGGGGAGCAGGGGGCGGAAATGGCGCTGAATTCACATCCTGATGCGGTCATACTGGACCTCGGGCTTCCCGACATGGACGGCATCGGAGTCGTAAAAAAGATCAGGGAAAGGTCGGTGGTGCCCATCATCATCCTTTCCGTAAGGGACGACGAGTCCGACAAGATAGCGGCGCTGGACGCGGGAGCGGACGATTACCTGACAAAGCCTTTCAACGCCGGCGAGCTGCTGGCCAGGATAAGGACAATAATGCGCAGGCTCGCCCCGAGGCAGGAAGGTTCGGTTTACAGGTCCGGCGGCCTTGAGGTCGACATAACAAAGCATGCGGTGACGGTGAAAGGCAGGCCGGTAAAACTGACGCCCGTGGAATTTGATGTGATCAAGATTCTGGTGATGAACTACGGCAAGGTATTGACCCACAAGAAGATACTGAAGGAAATATGGGGAAAAACAGGGGAACCCGAGGACGCGCTTCACCTGCTGAGGGTTACCATAAGCAATATAAGGAACAAGATCGAGCCTGACCCGAACAGGCCGGAGCATATTTTGACCGAGCCCGGCGTGGGTTACAGACTCTTTGAGGAGTAAAAAATGGAAGATAACACATTAAAGCCGGACTCACAGGCTCTTCTGGATGAACTTGAAAAATCGGCCGCGGATGGAATAAAAGGGCTGATTAAACTTTTTATAGGTTACGCGCCGGGCGTGGGCAAGACTTATTCCATGCTTGAACAGGCGCGCGCGCTGAAAAACAGGGGTGTCGACGTCGTTGTGGGCGTTGTGGAGACTCACAGGAGAAAGGAAACAGAGGCCCTGATGGAAGGGCTCGAGGTCATCCCGATGGCCGGGATAAATTATAAGAATGTGTTGTTGAAAGAAATGGATACGCAGGCTATCATCAGGCGCAGGCCGAAGGTAGTGCTCGTGGACGAGCTTGCCCACACCAACGCGCCGGGATCGACACACCTTAAAAGATACCAGGACGTGCTGGAGCTATCAGGGAACAACATAGACGTCTATACTACCGTAAACATACAGCATTTTGAAAGCGTGAACGACATAGTGGCCGGCGTGACGGGCGTGAAGGTCCAGGAAACAGTGCCGGATTCGGTGCTTGACCAGGCCGACGAGATAGAGGTAAAGGACATCCCGATCGAGGAACTGCACCAGAGGCTGAAGGAAGGAAAGGTATACATTCCCGAGCAGGCAAAGATCGCCGTGGACAAGTTCTTTAAAAGGTCGAACCTGCTTGCATTGCGCGAAATAACCCTGAGAAGGGTCGCCACAAAACTGGACTCGGAGCTGGTCAATTACATGAAAGCAAAGGCCATAATGGGGCCCTGGCCGGTATCAGAGCGGCTGCTGGTTTGCGTGGCTCCTTCTCCTTATGCAAAACAGCTAATACGCAAGGCATACCACCTGGCCAGCGAGATAAAGGCCGAATGGTACGCCGTGTATGTCGAGTCCATATCACAGCTCCAGATGGACGACAACGACAGGGCGAAGCTCGCCTCAACGCTTGAATTCGCCGAAGAGCTGGGGGCCAAGGTAAGGACGCTCTCCGGCAATGACGTGGCCGAGGAACTGCTCCGTTTTTCCTCGCAGGAAAAGATCACCAGGATAATGATAGGCAAGCCGTCACGGCAGGTTTTTGAAATGTTCAATCCGTCTCCCGTCAGGAAACTGATAAGCTCCAGCAAGGAGATCGACATTTACCTGATCGAGCCGAATGTCGAGGGACAGGAAAAAGCCGGCGGCGAAAAGCGCAAACGCATAAATCCCGGATTCAAATTTATGGATTATTTATACAGTTTCATTCTTCTGCTTCCGGTGGTAGGGCTCGGGGCCCTGCTCCATTCCGTCTTCAGGATAGAGAACTTCGCGGTTATCTTCATAATTTCGGTGGTGGCAAGCGCATATCTTTTCGGGACCTACCCGTCGATATTCGTTTCAATAATGAGCATATTGTTTTACGATTTCTTTTTTGTGCCGCCATATTTCAGCTTCACAATAGGAAGGTCCGAATACGCGGTCGAGTTGATAATATTTTTCATAACGTCGGTGGTGGTGGGCGAGATAACCAGGCTCTTCCGCAGGCAGAAGGAAGCCCTCAGGATGAGGCTGGAAAATATCAGGATACTTGAACAGATGGGAAGGGAACTCCTCGGGGTCCCCACCATCGAGCAGGTAATGGAATCAACCGTTGAGAACAAGAACCCTGAACTCATGGAGACGATACAGCTTATTAATATCGACATAATGGAGCAGGTGGCCGGCATAATATCGGGATATATGTCGAAGGTGCTTAAAGCCCCCAACATGATAATATTCAAGGACAGGGACAAGAAGATAAAAGTCTGGGCGCGCTCGGATAATACGGCTGCAATATCAAAAAACGACATGGGCATTGCGAACTGGGTCTATGAAAAAGGCGATATTGCAGGCCGGGGGACAATGACCCTGGTATCATCGGAATTTGTATTCCTTCCAATGACCACGCGAAACGGAACGGTAGGAGTTATAGCCCTGAAGACGGATTACGCACAGGTACTGCCCCAGGACAAGTATTTTATCACGGCCATAGCGGATTTTGCCGCAATTTCGGCGGAAAAATGCGCTAAATTGATGGCCTAACAGCAGCACGCGCCAAAAACCGCCTTATTTTACTGCAGGTAATCATTTTCCCCTTGATTTCCCATAATTAAAATGTATAATTACTTCATTATTTTAAGACATACGGCCGGTATATATAAACGGCTTCGTATAAGGAAAATACATCGACGCATCAAAGATAAGTTTTGCGGGCAGTGTAAGCCGCAGACTTTAGACGGTTTTTAGGTCCCATCCGGTATTGAACAAATCCCAATAAAATTCACGATTCGGGCTACGTGCATATAAAACAGGAGATAAAATGGAAGAGAAAAAGAATATATTCCAGCAGACCAAAGAGGTTTTGATAGGCACTGCCAGGAGCGTCCGCGACCCCAATATTTTTCACAAGGTTTCATTGATAGCCCTTCTGGCATGGATTGGGCTTGGCGCGGACGGCATGACCTCTTCATGTTACGGCCCCGAGGAATCATTCCTAACCCTGGGCCAGCACTTCAGCCTCGGTATCTTCGTTGCCCTTGCGTCCATGCTCACCATAATAATAATCAGCGCCAGTTATTCGCAATTGATCGAGCTGTTTCCTGCGGGAGGCGGCGGATATCTCGTGGCCAGCAAACTGCTGTCGCCGGCGGCGGGCGTGGTGTCGGGCTCGGCGCTTATAATAGATTATGTCCTTACAATAAGCCTTTCCATCGCTTCCGGAGCGGACGCCCTGTTTTCTTTCTTGCCCGTGCATATGCAGGCATATAAATTCTGGGTCGCCATAGCGGGGGTGGTGCTTCTTATGATCATGAATTTGAGGGGAGTCAAGGAATCCATAGCCGTGATTTCACCCATATTCGGGGTCTTTGTGGTGACGCATATCATAATCATAGTTTATGCGTTTATAATGAATTCGGGAAGCGCACACTCCGTCGCCACCCAGACCGTCACCGACATAAAAAACACGGGGGCGGCACTTGGAGTGGTGGGCATGGTTGTGCTGGTCCTTAAGGCCTACTCGATGGGAGCCGGGACATTTACCGGGATCGAGGCCGTATCCAACGGGTTGAACATATTCGCGGAGCCCAGGATAAAGAACGCGAAAAAAACCATGCTTTATATGGCGGCGTCGCTTTCTTTTCTGGTGGTTGGAATAACGCTGGCATATGTGCTCTTCAAGGTAACCCCGCAGACCGGCAAGACCCTAAACGCGGTCCTTTTCGAAAACGTTGCAAGGGGATGGGGTAAATTCGGCATGATATTCGTCCAGATAACCCTGATATCCGAGGCCGCACTGCTTTTTGTGGCGGCGCAGGCGGGGTTCATAGACGGCCCGAGGGTAATAGCGAACATGGCAAAGGACCGCTGGATGCCATCCAGGTTCGCGCTGTTATCCGACAGGCTTGTGGCAAAGAACGGCATTATGATAATGAGTGCGGCCGCTATATTAATCCTTTTCATTTCTAAGGGCTCCGTCGCGTTCCTGGTCGTGCTGTATTCCATAAACGTTTTTATAACGTTCACCCTTTCGCAGCTGGGCATGGTAATACACTGGTGGCAGGCAAGGAAGAGCGGCGAAAGATGGAAACGGAAGCTTATAGTAAACGCAGTGGGTTTTGTCATGACGGCTTTTATTCTTATTGTGGTAACGGCCGTCAAGCTGAAGGAAGGCGGCTGGATAACCGTGGTTATCACATCGGGCCTTGTTTTCTTCTGTTTTTATATAAAACGCCATTACGATGAGACCGGGAAGCAGCTTTTAAAACTCGACTCCCTTGTGGAAGCCGCGGCCACCTATTCTCCGGACGTGATCGACGACGAGCACAAACAAAAAACACCGGCTCCCGCATATAATTCCGGGGCAAAAACCGCGGTCGTGTTCGTGAACGGTTTTAACGGGCTTGGCATGCATACGGCCATGTCTATAATAAGGCTGTTCGGAAATTCCTTTAAAAATTTTGTTTTTGTCCAGATAGGCATAATTGACACCGGAAATTTCAAGGGAAAGGAAGAGGTTGACAAGCTACAGAAGTATATCGATGAAGAGGTGGAGGCTTACGTGGAGTTCTTCCGTGAGAACGGATATTACGCGGAAGGCATAACGGCCATAGGGACGGAAGCCGTCGAAGAGGCGAACAAACTCGTGCCAAAGATACGCGACAAGTTCTCGGACCCGATATTTTTCGGTGGCCAGCTGGTCTTCAAGGAAGACACCTTTATGAACAACCTGCTTCATAACTATATAGTATTTCAGATGCAGCAGTCCTTTTACCACCAGGGGATAACTTTCGTGATCCTGCCCATCAGGGTATATTAGAAAGTTAAAAGTCAAAATTCAAAACCAAAAAGCGAGGCCAAACCTTGCGCTTACTGGTTATTACTTTTAACTTTTTAATTGTATAAGAGCCAAATATAAGTTATAATAAATATCCTTGTGAAATCATTTCACAAGGATATTGAAAAGCCGTAAAGATCGGTATTTTTACGGTTTTTCCCTCAAGGCACATAAAAACTTGAGACCATGAATGTCAGGAGTATAAAGATGAACAAGTTTTCTGATTCGGCGAAAAAGAGCGTAATGAACATCAAGCCATATATCCCGGGAAAACCAATCGAGGAAGTCCAGCGCGAATACGGCATCAGGGAAGTGGTCAAGCTCGCATCCAATGAGAACCCTCTGGGGCCGTCCAGGCTTGCCGTAAAAGCCATGTCAAAGAAGCTCGCTTCGCTAAATCTCTACCCCGAAAGCGGGGCTTTTTACCTGAGACGGGCTCTGGCAAAACAAATTAAAATAAAAGAAAACACCCTTGTTTTCGGCAACGGATCTAATGAACTGCTTCATCTCATAGCCGAGGCTTTCGTCTCGCCGGGCGAAGAGGTCATCTTCTCGGCACTGTCATTTGTTGTTTACCCCATAGCCACGGACCTGGCCGGCGGCGTAGCGGTCCAGATACCGCACAAGAATTTCAGCCACGACATCGACGGGTTCATCAAAAGGCTCGGCGACAGGACGAAGCTTGTCTACATTTGCAACCCGAACAACCCGACCGGGACTTCGATATCAAAAGAGGCCTTCGAAAAATTAATGGCCGCGGTGAGCCCGAAGACCATAGTGGCCCTTGACGAGGCCTATTTTGAATATGTGCAGGATAGGAATTTTCCCGACGGGACAAAGTATCTTTCAAAATACCCCAACCTTATCGTGCTGCGCACATTCTCCAAAATATACGGGCTGGCGGGGGCAAGGATCGGCTACGCGATCGCGGACCCCGATATCATTGAAATAATAGAAAGGATAAGACCACCGTTTAACGCCAATACGCTGGCGCAGGCCGGGGCTCAGGCGGCCATATCGGACAGGGTTCACCTGAAAAAAACGCTGAAGACAAACAACGAGGGGAAGAAATATCTCTACGCCGAGCTGGGCAAACTGGGCGTCGAATGCGTCCCAACCCAGGCAAATTTTATATTCGTTAAATTCAGCTCCAACTGCAGGGTGGTCTTTGAGGGGCTTTTAAAGCGCGGGGTCATTATCAGGCCGCAGTTCGATAATTACGCAAGGATAACCATAGGAACAATGGAAGAGAACATGAAGCTTGTAAAGGCTCTGAAGGCGGTATTATAAAAAAAGGGGCCCTGTTGTTGCCCCTACAAAATCAACCGGAGGAATGAAATGATCATTGTCATGAAACCAAGGGCTTCAAAAAAACAGGTGGAACATATCACGAACAAGATAAAGGAGTTCAAGCTCCTGCCGCATATTTCAAAGGGCAAGGAAACAACCATAATAGGCGTCATCGGCGACGAACGCGTGCTCCAGGGGGTGCCTTTCGAGGGATTTTCCGGGGTGGACAAGGTCATGCAGATATTAAAACCCTACAAGCTGGCCAGCCGTGATTTCAAAAAGGAAAATTCCATTGTAAAGTGCGGAAACGTCGAGATAGGCGGCAATAAAATAGTGATGGTTGCGGGGCCGTGTTCCGTGGAAAGCAGGAAACAGATACTTGCAACGGCAAAAGCTATAAAGGAAGCCGGCGCGCATATATTGCGCGGAGGGGCCTTCAAGCCGAGGACGTCGCCTTACGCTTTTCAGGGGCTGGGCGAAGAGGGGCTCAAGCTCCTGGCCGAAGCCAGGGACATGTACGGCCTTCCCATAGTGACCGAGGTGCTCGACACAAGGCACGTGGCGCTCATCAATAAATACGCCGACATGTTCCAGGTCGGCGCAAGGAACATGCAGAATTTTGAGCTGTTAAAGGAAGTCGGAAAGACGCAGAAACCGGTGTTGTTGAAACGCGGCATGATGTCGACCGTTTCAGAATGGCTCATGTCGGCGGAATACATACTCGCCAACGGCAACATGAACGTGATTTTATGCGAGAGGGGCATAAGGACATTTGAGACGGCGACCAGGAACACCCTGGACCTGTCTGCGGTCCCGCTCGTTAAGAGCCTGACGCATCTTCCCGTGGCCGTCGACCCTTCGCACGGCACGGGTAAAAAACCGCTTATAACGCCGATGTCCAGGGCGGCAGTGGCCGCCGGAGCGGATGCAATATTGATAGAAGTGCACCCGAAACCGGAAGAGGCGCTCTCCGACGGGGACCAGTCGCTTGTGCCATCGGAATACAAGGAACTTGTAAAAGAATGCGCCAGGGTAGCAAAGGCGATAGACAGGGCAATATAAACATGAACTCAAGATTCGGGAAAGTGGCGATAGTGGGTATGGGGCTCATGGGCGGAAGCCTGGGCCGCGCCCTGCTTAAAGGAAAAACAGCCAAAGAGGTCATGGGCATTGGCAGGAACCCCAAAAAACTGGCGCTGGCGCTCGAGGCCGGTGCTGCCACCGGAGTGACCACGGATTATAAGGAAGGTTTTTTGAACGCGGACCTGATCGTGTTCGGCGTGCCGGTGCGCGATATACCGGAACTCTTCCGCAGGAATTACGGGTTAATGGGGTCGTGCAGGGCGGTTACCGATATGGGAAGCGTAAAGGAAACCATAGTTTCCGAGATAGAGAAGATAGAAAATGGAGCGGGCCGCGATATGAATCTTTTTGTCGGGTCGCATCCTATGGTAGGCTCGGAAAAGACGGGCATTGCAAACAGCAGCCCGGGCCTCTATTACGGCGGGACCTGCATTGTGACCCCGACCGCCAGGACCGATAAAAAGAGAGCGGCATATGTGAGGGATTTCTGGGAATCGGCCGGGATGAAGGTGGTATCCATGACGCCGGAGGCCCATGATGAAAAGATATCGGGGATAAGCCATCTGCCGCACCTGCTGGCTTTTATGCTCTCAAACATGCAGGAGCAGACAATAAGAAAGAACAGCGTTATCATAGGCAACGGTTTTAAGGACACGACCAGGATAGGGGCTTCCAATGAAAAAATATGGAGCGGCATCTTTCTGGAAAATAAAAAGGCCGTCATCGGGGATATAGACAGGACTACGGCCGAACTGAAAAAAATAAGGAAGATTATCGGGGCGTCGGACGAAAAAAAGCTTCAAAAGTACATCAGAAATGCCAGAAAACTGAGGGAGTCGTTGAATAAATGAAAAAAATACATGTAGCACCGCTGGGAAAATGCCGCGCAAGCGTGAATGTTCAGGGTGATAAATCCATTTCCCACAGGGCCGTGATAATCGGCTCCATCGCCAAAGGGGTCACAAGGGTCTCGAATTTTCTCGAGGCTTCGGACACGCTGAACACCGTCAAGGTTTACACGGCCCTCGGGGTAAAGATCGAGAAGAAGAAGGATGAATACCTGATATACGGGAACGGGCTTTACTCGCTCAACCAGCCCGCGGGCCAGCTTTACGTGGGAAATTCCGGAACCGACATAAGGCTTTCCCTGGGCGTGCTCGCGGCGCAGCATTTCACCTCGGTCATAACGGGCGACAACCAGATAGTAAAAAGGCCTATGGCCAGGGTAATGGAACCCCTTTCGGCAATGGGCGCTAAATTCGAAAGCAGGGGCGGCAAGGCGCCCATAACGGTCCACGGGCAGACCCTGAAGGGGATCAAATACAGGCTTCCCATGGCAAGCGCTCAGGTCAAATCCGCGATAATACTGGCGGCGCTTCACGCCAACGGGGAAACGGTGATCACGGAGCCGGTGAAATCCCGGGACCATACCGAGAGGATGCTGGAATATTTCGGGGCGCGCATCTCGGTCAAGGACAAGACCGTCACGATAAAGCCGGGAAAAGAGCTTTCCGCAAAACCCGTGTTCGTTCCCGGCGATATTTCGTCGGCCGCATATTTCATCATCGCCGGGCTGATGGTGAAGAATTCAAGGATATCGGTGAAGGACATAGGGCTGAACCCGACCAGGGTAGGCCTTATAGAAGTTATGAAAAAAATGGGGGCAAAAATTGACATAAGGAACCTCAAGGTAAAAAACGGCGAGCCCGTGGGAGATATCGTGGTAAAGACGTCGAAGCTCAAGGGCACCGTGATAAAGGGCGGCATGATACCGAAACTCATCGACGAGATACCTGTCATTGCCGTGGCCGCGGCTTTCGCAAAGGGAAAGACGGTCATAATGAACGCGGAAGAGTTGAGATACAAGGAAACCGACAGGATCGAGACCGTCGTAAAGAACCTGAAACTCATAGGCGTCAGGGCGTCGGCGACCTCCGACGGGATGGTCATTGAGGGCAACAACGGCACCCCTTTCAAATACGCTTCGATAGATTCGTTCGGCGACCACAGGATAGCCATGGCCTTCTCGGTTGCGGCCCTCTCCGGAGAGAACGGGATGCTCATAAAAGACATAGAATGCGTTGACACTTCTTTCCCGAAATTTTATGAAATTATAGGCTCGTTAAGGTGAGGCATGGATAAGTTTTCCGCGTCGGCAGGCAGGGCGCTCATATACGCGGTCCACAATTTTTACAAGATGCTCTCATGGCTTTACCTGCATATTTTCCACTTTTACAGGGCGTACAATGTGGAAAATATTCCTTCAAAAGGCGGTTTTGTGGCGGCCTCCAACCATGCGAGTTTTCTGGACCCGCCGCTCATAGGCATAGCCACTTTTCGCAGGATATTCAGGTACATGGCTCGGGACACGCTCTTTAAACTGCCCGTATGGGGATGGATGCTCGAAAAAATGGGGGCCATCCCGCTGAAGCGCGGCGTAGTCAACAGGGATGCCTGGGACAAGGTGATAAACTGCCTGAAGCAGGGCTGGATAGTGGGGATGTTCCCGGAAGGGACCCGGACGCCCGACGGTGAAATGAAAGAGGGTCGGGCGGGGGTGGGGATGATGGTTTACAAGGCCGGATGCGGGGTAATACCGGTTTATATACATAATTCTTATGCCGCATGGCCGAAGGGCAGGGCTCTGCCGCGGGTTTTTACGCCGGTGGAGGTGGTTTACGGAGTTCCCATGACATTTGCGGAACAGTTCGCCAAACCCGAATCAAAGGAAGTTTACCAGGAAATAACGGACAGGATAATGGCGGAGATAAGGAAATTACGCGACAACTTCGCGGCAATGAAAGCGGCGCGAGGGAAATGAAAGTATACGTCGCCGAAGGCTCGGGTTTTTGTTTCGGCGTAAAAAGGGCCATGGACCTCGCGTTCAAATATGCGCGCGACAACAGGGACAAAAAGGTTTATTCCCTGCATGAAATAATACACAACCCGCAGGAAGTAAAACGGCTGGAAAAAGCCGGGGCCAGGCACGCGGAGAAAATAAGCGGCATAGCAAAAGGCGCAGCCGCCATAATATCGACGCACGGAGTTACGAAACAGGAAGAGGAAGCCCTCAAGGAAAAATGCGCGGCGGTGCTTGATACGACCTGTCCGTATGTCAGGAAGATACATAATATAGTGAAGAAGCTCGCGGATGAAAAGTACCAGGTGATAATAGCCGGAGATGCGGACCACCTCGAAGTAAGGTCGATTTTGGGATATGCCGGGGCGGACGCGGTTGTCGTGGCTAAAGCGCAGGATGTTCCGGCCCTGAAATTGAAGGAAAAGGTCGGCATAGTGTCGCAGACGACGCAGAACATGGATGCTTACCTCGGCCTTATAAACGAGGTCCAGAAAAAAGCGTTCGTGAACAGGTATTCGGAGGTGCGTTCCTTCAATACAATATGCGACGCGACCAAGAACAGGCAGGCCGCGACCCTTGCGCTGGCCAAAAAGGTCGATGTGCTCATAATTGTTGGCGGCAGGAACAGCGCCAACACCAAGAGGCTCTTTGAACTTGGAAAAACGGTCCTGTCGGATGTTTACCACGTCGAGGGGGCCGGCGAGATAAAAAAGGAATGGTTCGGAGGAAAAAAGGCCGCGGGAGTTTCGGCGGGAGCCTCAACGCCCGAGAGGGCGATAATTGCGGCTGTAAAAAGAATAAAATTGATTGGAGAAAATGGATGATAAGAGACGGCATGATCATAAAGGGAAAAGTGGTCCGCAAGTCCGAGGGCGACGTTTTTGTCGATATCGGGTATAAAAGCGAGGGCGTCATCCCGAAAGACGAGACGGCCAAATACGCCTATTACGACGTATTAAAGGAAGGCGACGAGATCGACGTTCACGTAAAAAGGGTCGAGACCCCGGAGGGATTTGTTTCACTTTCCAAGATCATAGCCGATAAAAAGCTGGTCTTTTCAAGGGTCAAGGCGGCCTTCAAGGATGCTGGATTCATCGAGGGCGAGGTCATAAAGGCCGTGAAAGGCGGGTTTATAATAGATTTTGGCGCGAATGTCACGGCTTTTTTGCCCATGTCGCATTCGAAATCATACGGAGAGGACATAGTGGGCAAGAAGCTCCCGTTAAAGATAATACAGCTCGACGAGGAAAAAAGGAACGTTGTGGTTTCCTACAAGGAATATGTCAATGAAAAGGAAAAGACCGAGACGGAGACCATAACCCGCAATTTTCCGCTTAATGAAAAAGCGTCGGTAAAGATTCTGCAGGTACTGCCCGACGGCATAGAAGTGGAAAAAGAGGGCGTCAAGGCGTTTATACCCATAAGCGAGCTTTCCTGGAGACTCATATCAAAGCCCGAGGACGAGGGTTACAAGGAAGGCGACGCCATAGAAGTGCTGGTAATGAGCAACGAAAAGGGAAAGGTCATACTTAGCCCGAAGAGGCTGCGCGACAATCCATTCAAGTCCTTCATCGAGAGCAACAAACCCGGCGACAGGCTCGACGCAAAGGTCGGGGAGATACTGCCCGAGGGCATTATAGTGTCGGTGAAAGAGGGGCTGGAGGGGTTCATTCCGGCGGGAGAGCTTTCCTATTTCAGGAGGATAAAGGACCCGGCGGAAATTTACAGGACCGGGGACATGGTAAAGACATGCGTGCTCAAGATCGACGAGTCCAGGAACAGGGTGATATTGAGCATCAAACGGCTTGAGAAGAACCCCTGGAACAACATGGAAGAGCGTTACCCGGTCGGCGCAAGGGTGTTCGGCACGGTCAGGAGCATAATCGAGGGCGAGGGCGCGGAGGTAGAGCTTGAGGAGAACATAGACGCGTTCGTCCACATATCGAACATATTCTGGAACCAGCCTGCTACGGTGGCCGAGGCCCTGAAACCGGGCGAGAAAAAGGAATTCAAGATAGTGGATGTGGACAAATCCAGGTATTCGATAATGCTCGGATTAAAACAGCTGCACGCCTCGCCGTGGTCGATATTCGCCTCGAAATACAAGGAAGGGGCGTATCTTGACGCTAAAATAACCGAGATAGACGACACCGGGGTCACGGTCATGCTTCCGGAAGGCATAACAGGCAGGATAGCCATAAAGAACAGGGCGAAACTAAGGAACAACAAGGGCGACGTGATCAAGGTCAAGATAAACAAGATAGAAAAAGAGGCGAAAAAAGTTTCCGTATCCGCCAAGGACCTCGAGGCCACGGAAGAGCAAAAACAGCTGGACGATTACATGAAATCGCACGACCATTCGAGCTTCAAGCTCAATGACATAATAAATTTTGACGGCGGTAACAAAGAGGGCGAAAATGGCAAATAAAAAAATACCGCTGCCCACCATCAACAGGCTGTCGCTTTATCTTAAATATTTTTACGACCTTGCGGCTTCGGACGTTGAATACGTCTCGTCGGACCAGGTGGCAACTTCCATCGGGTTGAACCCGGCCCAGGTAAGGAAGGACCTTGCCTATTTCGGGAAGTTCGGGCGCAGGGGTTTCGGATACCACGTCGGACAGCTAAAAGAGCAGATATCCAAAATACTCGGGACACACCGCCAGTGGAAACTTGCGGTAGTGGGGACCGGAAATCTTGGCCGCGCCCTTTTGATGTATCCCGGGTTCCAGGCAAGGGGCTTCAAGATAGTGGCGGGTTTCGACGTCGACCCGGCAAAGGTGGGCTGGGAACTCGACGGGGTCAGGATATATAATTTTGACGACCTTGAAAAAGTGATCAAAAAAGAAAAGATAGACATCGTGATAATAACCACTCCCAGGGATTCCCTGGACGCGGTAATGACCAGGCTGCGCGGGACCGACATCAAGGGAGTGCTGAACTTCGCGGGAAAGCACCTTTTGATGGACCATAACATCATAATAAGGAACGTGGACGTGGCGCTCGAGCTCGAGCAGCTGACCTTCTTTTTGACGAACAAGGAAAGCAAGGAATAAATAAACCGCGCAAAAGCCGGATAATATACGGAGGACCTATCATGAAGATACTGTTTAACGGTGTGGAAATAGAGGCGCAGCCCGGAAAGAGGGCTTCGGAAATAATAAAGGAATCGGGAGCGGACACTGCGGGCGCGCTTGCCGTGAAATTCAACGGCAAACTCCTTGATATGGGGGCGCCGCTGGATTCCGACGGGGAGCTTAAGGTGCTGACCTTCGCCGACGCCGAAGGCAAGCAGGTTTTCTGGCATTCCACGTCGCATCTGATGGCTGCGGCCGTAAAGAGACTATATCCCGAGACAAAGGTGACCATAGGGCCGGCCATTGAAGAGGGGTTCTATTATGATTTCGACAGGGAAAAGTCCTTCACCGAAGAGGACCTTGCCAAAATAGAGCAGGAGATGGGGAATATTATTAAGGAAAACCCGGCCTTAAAGCGCTCCGAGATATCAAGGGCAGACGCCGTAAAAATGTTCACGGACATGGGGGAAAATTACAAGATCGAGATACTTGATTCGATCAAGGACCCTGTTTTGACCCTTTACGCACTTGATAAATTTACGGATCTCTGCCGCGGGCCGCACATCGGGCTCGTCAAGAAAATAAAGGCGTTCAAGCTCACCAGGGTGGCGGGAGCCTACTGGCGCGGGGACGAGAAGAACAAGATGCTCCAGAGGATATACGGAATATCCTTTCCGGACCCGAAAATGATGGAAGAGTATTTCAGGGTGCAGGAGGAGGCCAAACTGCGCGACCACAGGAAACTGGGAAAGGAGCTCGACCTTTTCTCGACTCACGAGGAGTACGGGCCGGGGCTTATTTACTGGCACCCCAAGGGCGGCCTTATAAGGAAGGAGATCGAGGATTTCTGGAGGGAAGAGCATTTAAAGCGCGGCTACGACCTGCTTTTTACCCCGCATGTGGCCAAGCTGGACCTGTGGAACACTTCGGGGCACACGGGATTTTATAAGGATTCGATGTACCCTTCCATGGTGATGGACGAGACCGAGTACCTGGTAAAACCGATGAATTGCCCTTTCCACATACTCATATACAACAATTCCATGAAAAGTTACCGCGACCTGCCGCTGCGCTGGGCCGAGCTCGGCACTGTTTACAGGTATGAAAAATCCGGCACGCTCCACGGCCTCATGAGGGTCAGGGGATTCACCCAGGACGACGCGCACATATTCATGCGCGAGGACCAGCTTGACGAAGAACTCGACAAGCTCATCGACATCATCCGTTTTATCCTGAAGACCTTCGGGTTCACGGAATTTGAGACGTATTTAAGCACCAGGCCGAAGGAATTCATAGGCGACCCGAAAGTGTGGGAGATATCAGAGGCGGCGCTAAGGAAGGCCCTCGAGAAAGCCGGGATAAAATACGGCGTGGACGAGGGGGGCGGCGCATTTTACGGCCCCAAGATAGACATCAAGATCAAGGACGCCCTGAACAGGACATGGCAGTGCTCCACGGTGCAGGTGGATTTCAACGAGCCCGAACGTTTCGACATCAATTATATCGGCAATGACGGGAAAGCACACAGGGCCGTAATGATACACCGCGCCCTGTTCGGATCACTTGAGAGGTTCTTCGGCGTGCTCATCGAGCATTACAAAGGCGCATTTCCCGTGTGGCTCTCTCCGTCCCAGGTCTCGGTGCTCACGATAACCGAAAGAAGCTCGCGGGCCGCCTCCGGCATAGTGGAAAAATTGCGCATGGCCGGCATCAGGGTGAAGCTAGACGACGACAACGAGAAGATCGGCGCGAAGATCAGGAAAGCCACCATGGAAAAGATACCTTACATGCTGATACTGGGGGATAAAGAGGCGGAAAGCGGCCTTGTGTCCGTGAGGAAAAGGAGCGGCGAAGAGACAAAGGACGTCCGGCTGGAGGATTTTATCGCCGTTGTAAAGGAAAAAATAGCGACGAAAGACCTGACGATATGAAGCTGGAAAAATAAATAAATGGCAAAAAACAAGACCTTGTTCAGTTGCACTTCCTGCGGGGCGACGTCGCCCAAATGGCTGGGAAAATGCCCGGCATGCGGGGAATTCAACACTTACGCCGAGGAAACGCTCGTTGAAAAGAAAAAATCAGCTGAATACCGAGGTTTTGACAACGGCGCCCTGACGCGCCTTGAAGACATAGACATCCTGGACAGCGAGCGGCTCAAAACCGGCATGGAAGAGCTGGACCGGGTATTCGGCGGCGGCATAGTAAAAGGGTCAATGGTGCTTCTCGGCGGGGAGCCGGGCGCCGGAAAATCGACGCTGGCCTTAAAGACCGCGGACTTGATCGCGGCCGCGGGAAAAGTGCTTTACATTTCCGGGGAAGAGTCCCTTGAGCAGATAAAACTGAGGGCCATGAGGACAAAGGTGGCATCCAAGAACATAATGCTGGCCTCGGAAACCGGCGTCGAAAAGATAACCGCAATGATAGAAAAGGAAATGCCCGTGCTGGCGATAATAGATTCCATCCAGACCGTGTTCAAGGAAGACATCGACGCCGCGGCCGGGACCGTGACGCAGATAAAGGAATCGTGCGCCCAGCTTATGTACGCCGCAAAAAAGACAGGCGTGGCCGTTATGATCATCGGCCATGTCACCAAGGACGGCATGATAGCCGGCCCCAAGATACTCGAGCACATGGTGGACGCCGTCATGTATTTCGAGGCGGAAAAATATTACCAGTTCAAGATATTAAGGGCGGTCAAGAACAGGTTCGGGTCCACCAACGAGATAGGGATATTTGAGATGGGCAACGAGGGCATCAGGGAGCTTAAGAGCCCTTCAAGCGTCCTGCTCGACGGGTTAAAGGACAGCAAGACCGGCTCGGCCATAGTGACCGTCATGGAAGGCACAAGGCCCCTGCTTCTTGAGGTGCAGGCGCTCACTTCGCGGCGCAGCTTCGGCATACCGCAGAGGACAGTGACCGGGGTGGATTACAACAGGTTCCTTATAGTGCTGGCAATACTGGAAAAGGCCCTCGACGTGCACATGGACAACCATGATATTTTCGTCAATGTGGCCGGCGGCATCAAAATAGACGACACTGGCGCGGACATGGGGCTGGCGGCCGCCATATATTCGAGTTTTACTGAAAGGCCGATGTCGACGAAATCAGTCTTCATCGGGGAGCTTTCCCTCGACGGAGAGGTGAGGCCCGTCAAGTTCGCGGAGCTGCGCATAGCCGAGGCCCAGCGGCTCGGGTTCGAGACGTGCTTCGTGCCGGAGCGCACGCCGCAGGTGAAGGCATCCATTGAGATAAGAAGGATTAATAACATTAATATGCTGAAAAAATTATTTTAGCACGAAGGAAGGCCCGGCCTTTTGGCCGGGTTAAACCATTATGGAAAGGAGGTGAAAAAACATGCAGAACATAATTATTTTATCGCTCGGAGCGGTCGCCTTGATTTTCTTAATAATTATCATTTTCCAGAATATTATTTATAGCGGAAAAATTAAGAAAATGAACCTTTCCAGGAAGCTTGTGGACACCAGTGTTATCATCGACGGCAGGATCAACGACATCTGCGGCTCCGGATTCATGGAGGGCGTTCTTATGGTGCCCAGGTTCGTGCTGCAGGAACTGCAGTTCATCGCAGATTCATCGGACCACATGAAAAGGAACAAAGGCAGAAGGGGCCTTGACCTTTTAAACGCCCTTAAAAAATGCCCGGGCGTGGCGGTGGAGATAGTGGACAGGGACTACAAGGATATCAGGGGAGTCGACGAAAAACTTGTGGCCATGGCAAAGGACCTGGGGGCCAAGATACTTACCAATGATTTTAATTTGAACAAAGTGGCCGAGATACAGGGGGTCCAGGTGCTCAACATCAACGATCTTTCCAACGCCATCAAACCCACTTACCTTCCGGGAGAAAAGATCAACGTAAAGATCATCAAGGAAGGCAAGGAAAAGGAACAGGGCATAGCCTATCTGAACGACGGCACGATGATAGTAGTCGACGGCGCCAGGAAGATGACCAACAAGAGGATCGACGTCGTGGTCACCAACGTGCTGCAGACGGATGCCGGCAGGATGATATTTACGAGGTATGAGGGGCATAACGGGCACGAGGGCCACAACGGACACCAGAACAACAACAATAACAACAGCAACAACAGGAGAGATTTCAGAAAATGATGAATGTGGCCGTAATAGTCGCGGCGGGGTCCGGCAAAAGGTTCAAAAGCAGGATCCCCAAGCAGTATATAAAGGTGGACGGCAGGGAAATATTCGCGCGCGCGCTCGATGATTTCGAGCGTTCAAAAGAGATAAACGCGATAATACTCGTTGCCGCGCCCGGATATATAAAACGCGCCGCCGCGATAGTAAAAAAATACGGCTACCGCAAGGTAACGGCCGTTATAAGCGGGGGAGAACACAGGTTCTCCTCCGTTTATAATGCCGTACAATACCTGAAAAGGTACATGCCCGACAACGTCCTTGTCCACGACGGCGCAAGGCCGTGCGCTGGCATAAAGCTAATTAAAGGGATAATAAAGGCGCTGAAGACATCGGAGGCGGTCGTGCCGGTAAACAGGATATACGGCACGGTAAAAGAGGTAAAAAACGGGGTCATAAAGAGGACCATTGACAGGGAAGCTTTAAGGACGTCGCACACACCGCAGGGATTCGCATACCGCGACATGCTGAAGTTATACGACATAAGACACCTTGAAAAATTAAGGCCAACCGACGACGCGGCTGTATTTGAGGCCGCGGGTTATAACGTGCGCTGTATTGAAGATGAAGTGGAAAATATCAAGGTTACCGTAAAAAGGGATATGGCAAAAATAAGGCACGGTGAGCACAAATGAGGATTGGCACGGGTTATGACGTACACAGGCTGGTAAAGGGCGGAAAATTATTTATAGGCGGGGTTGAATTTGCGGGCGCTGAATTCGGATTGGAGGGCCACTCCGACGCGGATGTTCTTATACACGCCGTAATGGACGCCATGCTGGGCGCCGCGGGACTTTGCGATATAGGGACGTACTTCCCGGACAGTGACGAAAAATACCGCGGTATAAGGTCAACGGAGCTTTTAAAGAAGGTAAATGAACTTATAAACAGGGAAGGATTTATTGTGGAAAATATCGACACCATTCTGGTGGCGGAATATCCAAGGCTTTCACCCAAAACAGCCGAAATAAAGGCTGTCCTGGCGAAGATTCTCGGGGTAAGCGAAAAGCAGGTCGGCGTCAAGGCCACCACCGAAGAAGGACTGGGATTTACCGGAAGAAAAGAAGGCGTGGCCGCGCACGCCTCTGTGCTGCTGAAAGACAAATAGCCCGCAAAACGGTTTTTGAAAAATAATAACAGGAGTTCACATGAAACTTTACAATACCCTTACGCAGAAAATGGAAGAATTTGTACCGGTAACTCCGGGCGAAGTTAAGATATACGCATGCGGCCCCACCGTATACAATTATTTTCACATAGGAAATTCGCGAGTGTTCGTGCTTTTTGACACTTTCAGGAATTACCTTAAATACAGGGGCTATAAGGTTACCTTCGTTCAGAACATCACGGATATAGACGACAAGATAATAAACAAGGCAAACCTTGAGAACGTCGCATGGAGCGAGATATCCAAAAAATACACCGACGCATACCTTGAGGACATAAAGAAACTGAACATAGACCCGCCGGATATTTCCCCCAGGGCGACGCAGGAAATACCAAAGATGCTGGAAATAATAAGGACCCTTGTGGACAAGGGCGCGGCATATGTCTCAAAGAACGGCGTTTATTTTTCCGTCGAGAAATTCAGGCCGTACGGGGAGCTTTCGCACCAGGACATGGAACAGCTCGTCGAAGGGGCAAGGGTGGAGGTCGATGACGAGAAAAAGAACGGCCTTGATTTTGCCCTGTGGAAATTTTCCAAACCCGGCGAGCCGTCATGGGAGTCGCCGTGGGGCGCCGGCCGTCCGGGCTGGCACATCGAATGCTCGGCGATGTCATCCAAATACCTAAGCGACACCTTTGACATCCACGGCGGCGGGGCGGACCTGATATTCCCGCACCATGAGAACGAGAGGGCCCAGTCCGAGGCGGCAAACGGGGTGAAATTCGTAAATTACTGGATGCACGTGGGATACATGAACATCGACGGGATAAAGATGTCCAAGTCAAAGGGCAATTTTGTTTTTGTCCGTGACATACTGAAGGATTATCCGGCCGAGGTTATAAGGATGTTCATTTTGTCAGCGCAATACCGCGGGCCGATAGATTTTTCAAGGGGCAACATAGACGCCGTTAAGACCGGGTATAAGGAGATATATTACACACTGCAGAGGCTCGCCCAGATAAAAGGCGGAAAGCCATCGGCAAAATCCCAGTATATCGAGGCCTTCAAGGCAGCACTTGACGAGGATTTTAACACTGCAAAAGCATCGGCCCTTCTCTATGACGCCGTGAACGACGCGAAAAACCTCATACTCGGGAAAAAACTTGAGAAATATACGGGCGACAACACAACCAGCCTGAAAATGCTGGAATCCGACATAATTGAAATGGCGGGTGTGCTCAAGATCCTGCCTGAAATAAAATCCCCGGACGAAGGGGCCGTCGAGCTTGTAAAAAAAATAGAGGCTTTGAGGAGCGCGAAAGAATATGAAAAGGCCGACGCGCTCAAAAAAGAGGCCGCATCGCAGGGGCTTCTGCTGGAATTCACAAAAGCCGGGGCTTTCATCATTAAGGAGCTGAAATAATTGCTTATATACGGCAGGAACGTGATACGCGAGATAATAGCCTCAAAAAACCGCAAGATACGCGAACTTCACGCCATAATCAACATCAAGGACGCGGACGACATTCTGGCCTATTGCCGCCAAAAAGGGGTAAAGACGGTCATCGAGACCCGGGAGCTTCTGAATAAATACACGGGAACTGAAAAGAACCAGGGCATAGCCGCCGTAATAGACGACATACAGCTTTATTCGCTGGAAGAGTTCCTCGCGAAGAAAACATCGGAAAAAATGACCCTGGCAGTTCTCGACGAGGTGGAGGACCCGCATAATTTCGGCGCAATACTTAGGAGTTGCGAAGTTTTGGGGGTCTGTGGTATAATCATCGCTTCAAGACGGAGCGCGCCGGTGAATGACACGGTTTTTAAGGTTTCAAGCGGCGCCCTTGACAAAGTGCCCGTGATACAGGTGACGAACATAAACAACGCCCTTGAAACTCTGAAAAAAGAGGGCTTCTGGACATACGGCCTTGATCTTAAGGCCGAGAAGTTTGTGGACGAGGTAGAGTTCGACAAAAAGAGCGCGATAGTCCTCGGCAACGAGGGGAGCGGCATAAGGCAGCTTGTGAAAAAGAACTGCGACTTTTTGGTGAAGATACGCCAGGCCGGAACGCTGGATTCGCTGAACGTTTCCAACGCCGCGGCAATTGTTTTTTACCAGGTCATGATGCAGAGGATGAAGGAATAACAGGATAATTAATATTAGTGGGCGTTTAGCTCAGTTGGTTAGAGCACCTGCCTTACAAGCAGGGGGTCGGGGGTTCGAGCCCCTCAACGCCCACCATATTCACACCAATGTGTTTAGTTCAGTTGGTGTCCGCAAAGCGGACGAGATGAGATGAAGGTAAAACTTGATTTAATATTTGCTCGCTAAAGCTCGCAAGGGCATCTTAGAGCACCTGCCTTACAAGCAGGGGGTCGGGGGTTCGAGCCCCTCAACGTCCACCATTTTTGCTTGCGCAAAAATGGAGATAGTCGAGAGTAGATAGGTGAAAGTAGATACGGCAAAAACATATGAACACAACAATTTTGTCCTTGTATAAACCAGGTAAAAATAGTAATATTATTAGGTTTTAAACGTTCTTTGGTTAAAAACAAGTCGAAAGCAGAGAGTA
>Ga0181535_10001917_pt1 | contig 26137 bp, 19 predicted proteins | sample PEATcosm2014_Bin_44_FD_119774 | JGI IMG/M metagenome (GOLD analysis project Ga0181535, IMG submission 119774) | Peatland microbial communities from MTU Mesocosm Facility, Houghton, MI, USA - PEATcosm2014_Bin17_30_metaG | ecosystem: Environmental > Terrestrial > Soil > Wetlands > Peat | place...
CTTTATGCCGACGAGTGGCTCGGTTTCAGTGAAGCGGAGCTCGAATCCATGCTGCAAACTGCCGGCTTCGTGAACGTCGAAAGTGCGGTCGTCGACAAGGAGGCGGACGCTCCGCAGTTCCAGACCTTGCTGGTTGTCGGAGACGCAGAAGTAATGTCCCGAATCCGATAATCGATGCGTCAGCGGCCGGAACAGGCTCGCCGGCGATCGTCTCAACGACCGGTGAAACATAGCGCGATGAAACTCAATCCTGCGATCCTACGTCATCTGCAACGGGGGATGTGCCGCAAGCGAGATTCTTCTCTTCCGGTCCCGGTAATGATGGTATGATCGGGGTCAATCAGCGGAAGAGCTGCGACAACAGCGGAGAACTGGCTGTTCAATTGTTCGGGCGCCATTCCAAAGATTCAGGTCCCCCCCAAGACAAATCGGAGGTTCGACATGCGTACGTTGCTCAGTTTCTTGGGGCCCCTGCGGAGCCCGGTTGTTGTTTTATGTGCGGTTTTGACTGTGGGCGCCATGGTCTTTGGCGTGTCCAAGAAGGTGTCTGCACAGTCCTCTAAGGGTTCGGGATCGAGTTCCAGCACGGCATCGAGCGGAAACGGCAACGCCAGCGCTGCGAATCCGGAAGGATTCGCAATCGAGTCGGAGATGCTGACCTATACGGCAATGGATTCTGAAGCCGCTGCTCTCACCTGCGGCATAGGGCACAGCCTGGGCGCAGCCGATTCCAGTTGCAATGCGCAGGCAATCACGGGCCCCCCGGTGGGCGTAGTAGTTGTCTCGGGAGATTCCAGTGCTCTCTCCGAGTTCCAACTCTGGCGCACCGATATTTCCACGATGGATATGCTGACACTTCGCGCCAATCACTATTGCGCTCCGAGCGCATCAACGCGAGCAGCGACGACTTTGGGCGGTACGATTCTGTCGATGTTCCCGGAGAGCCAGGCAGCTGAGTTTGCGGCCTCGCTGCTTAGCGCGACCGCGGAAACAAAGCCACTCGAAGGCAACATTCTCGATCGCACGCTGGTCAACGACGTGGCGGGGCACTTGAGAGCGCTGGGGATGGATGTGGTAATCCCGGACAGCTACATGCCTTATTCGCTCGCGGCGATCGACGCCAATCACTCGCCATTCCTGAGCAAGTACGTTGCGCTCATCAAGGCGCGTGAATGCGTTGCGCCTGCATCGAGCGATCAGACAGATGGAACTCCGGCCGCCGCACAGGGTACGCCGGGAGCACCGGAGGCAGATGCGCATACTGCGGCTGACAAGAAGGCGATAACGGAGGGCATCGACGCCTACCTGAGATCGCTCACCGAGCCGGATGTCTTTGATGTTCCCAAACCGCCTGGAGGCCCGGCACCAGATGAGCAGACGCCAGTGATCTCTCATTTGAATGCAGTGCTGAGGGCCGATGGGCTGGCGCAGGAGCTGGATGCTGCTTCTCCCGATGCACGCTCCGGCGCCAACGGAATGTGGTACGTGCTTTCGTTGAAAGCACTCGAATCGGGCGGGACGCTGCTGAAATCAGGAAACGGCATAACTGGCACAAAGACCAGTTACAGCGGCGGCGCAGTGGGAACATATGCGCTCTTCCGTTTGAACGGAGATGTCACGTGCTCGGGTGTGTTCTTTAACTATGAGCCACCGACGCTGACGGCGAATATCCCCAACTTGCTGAAGAGTCCTGAAGCGGCCGGGGGAAAAGTCGTCGGCGGCTGCCACTAGACTCGTCTTCAGTTTGTTCGGAAGCGAGACGACAAATTGGATCGGCCGAAAGGGGCGGGCATTGAGCCTGCCCCTTTGATTTTCTACTCAGGTTCGCTCGGCCTTCAGCAACTTTTCTTTGCGCTCGACTCCCCAGCGATATCCGGTGAGCGAGCCGTTTGCGCCCACCACGCGATGGCAAGGGACAAGCAGGGCGACGCGATTGAGCGCGCAGGCACGGGCCACAGCGCGCGTGGCTTTGGGTTCGCCCATCTCGCGCGCCAACTGCGAGTAGCTGCGGGTTTCGCCGCGTGGAATCTGGCGCAGCGCCTGCCAGACGCGAAGCTGGAAGACGGTGCCGCGCAAGTCGAGATTATCTGGCCGGCTACGGCCAGCCAGATCGTTCCCTTCGCGCACGCTCTCGAGCGCCACATCGACGAGGCGCGAAAGCGAGGTATCGCGGCGCAGAGTTGCAGTGGGAAACTCCGCGCGCAGACTCTTTTCTGCTTCCGATTTGGTATCTGCGAGGGAAAGCCAGCAAAGGCCGCGCTCGGTGGCTCCAACGATCATCCAGCCGAACGGCGTGCGCGCTGAGGCGAAGCCGATGCGCTCACCGCGGCCGCCCTGGGCAAACCGCGCCGGCGTCATGCCGAGCTGGTTTCCTTCGTAAGCGCGGCTCGACGAGCCGAAGCCTGCGGAGTAGATGGCGTCGGTGACGCTCGTGCCCTGCTTGAGAGCCTTGCGCAATTGGCCGGCGCGCAGGCCTCGCAGATATTGCAATGGGCTCACGCCCATTTCGCGTTTGAAGAGGCGCTGGACCGTGAAGGGGCTCATGCCAACGACGCGGCCCAGTTCTTTGAGCTGCACGGGGCGGTCGAGATGCGCTTCAATATGGGCACGAATCTCATCCAAAGGCCTGCCCCACGCATTGGCGGGGTTGCAACGCTTGCAGGCGCGAAAGCCCGCGGCCTGCGCCTCGACGACAGAGGAAAAGAAGCGAACGTTCTGGCGCAGCGGCAAGCGGCTGGAGCAATCGGGGCGGCAGAAGACGCCGGTGCTGGTGACGCCGTAGACGAAGCGCGCATGGGGGTCGCGCGCGGCGAGCTGTTTCCAGGCGGCGTCGGGATCGAGATTCGAAGTCTTCGGCATGGCGATGCTGCTCATTGGTTCGGCGGCGAGTTGTGAAATTGCGATCGAGGTTGCGGTCATGAAGCTTATGGTCGCTCGTCGGCGATTGTTGCGCTATCCGAATCTTGCGCGCAATTAACAAACCCAACGAATTCAAGCCGATAAGCGGGTTGAACGGGATGCGCAAAAGGCGTCCCAGATTTGTTGAAAACAAAGGGGTTGTTTGCGCAGAGTTGACGTAATTTCCTCCAAATTGAGGGCACCTTTCGAGACCTGTTTATTGATTCTAAACAACTTAATTGGCGAATATTTGGTGAAAAGCGATCAATTTTTTTTATTTGTTTTTTGAACGGCAAATCCGGTGCTGGAAGACCTGGAGAAAAACGGACCAAAAACCTGCTCGCGAGCCGGGCGCAGCGCCCACCGATTCGGCGCAGCGGAAGGTGTTGAACAGGTGATCATGCCTTCAAGTATGCGCCGACAGGGCGTAATTACCGGCAAACTTCGAGAGGAAAAAGTGCAGGCGCGAAAGGGTGAACAAGTGAGTGGAAAGTCAGCGATTTAGCTGATCTGCTGAGACGAGCGGTGTGAAGCGGGGGGCTTGACAAGATTCTTGGCGGGCACGACCGAGTTGTCAGCGGATGAGCTGGGCCTCTGCCCGGGCCAAATCATCTTCCGTATCGACGCCGATGGTGTCGCGCGGTGCGTCTGCAACAAAGATGGCGATGCCGTTTTCGAGGAAACGCAACTGCTCGAGGCGCTCGAGTTTCTCAAGCGGCGAGGGAGGCAATGCGGCGAAGCGTTCAAGCGCAGCTTTGCGATAGGCATAGATGCCGAGATGTTTGCGATAGCCGACGAAGCCGATGGCGTCGCGGTCAAACGGGATGGTGGCGCGAGAGAAATAGAGAGCGCGCCCATCGAGCGCGGTGACAACTTTGACGGCGTTGGGGTTGGTGAATTCGTGCGGGGGGCAAATGACGGCGAGCGTGGAGACTTCAACTTCGGACCGTCGAAAGAGATCGAGGAGCGGCGGAAAGAAATCGGACGTGATTGTCGGCTCGTCGCCCTGGATGTTGACGTAGATGTCGGCGTCGATCTTGCTGGCAACTTCCCTCACCCGATCGGACCCGCTGGCGCAGTTGGGCGAGGTCATGACGACGGGAATCGAGCGCGCCCGGCAGGCTTCGGCGACTTCTTCCGCATCGGTGGCGACAACGACTGGATCCATGAGTCCGCTGGCGCTGGCCGCGCGCCACACCCACTCCACCATGGGCCGCCCCGCGATGGGACGCAAGACCTTGCGCGGCAAACGCGTGGACGCGAGGCGCGCTGGAATGACGCCTGCAATGCGGAGGGGGCTCATGGAGACGAGTGTAAATGCCAGAGGCAGCGGGGTTAGCGGGGTTAGCGGAGTTAGCGGAGCTAGCGGAGTTAGCGGAGAAAGCGGAGCTAGCGGGGTTAGCGGAGCGTCGGGATGGGAGGATGATTCGCCGCGCGGGCCGGAGGCCCCCGCGACAGCCGGCCAGAGGCCGGCGCTACGAAGGCAGCGGGGCAGTGGATCTTCAGGACATGCTGATCAAGAGAGAGGTGGAGCGATTGAGGAAGTCAACGCCGATTGACCGGATTTTCTCAGCCCCGTATCATCGAGAATAGCGCGCTTTATACAGCGCGTCCCTCAAGTGGCGGGGTAGCTCAGATGGTTAGAGCGACGGATTCATAACCCGTAGGTCGGCAGTTCGATCCTGCCTCCCGCCACCATTGCTTCCCCCGATCCTTCGTCCGCCGCGGCGGACTCAGGATTTCGCCTCAAGGCTCCCGTCGCTTGCGCTCCTCGCGCCTTCGCGACGGCGAAAAGTCTTGTCGATGCCGCATGTTAGAATTTGCGCACATCGAATCCCATGGCCGAACATTCCCCGCAAACCGAAGCCGTGCTTGAAGTCATCGCCCCGGACAGCTCACGAGAAAAGGTCTCCATGGAGCATGAGCCCTTCAACATCGGGCGCGGGGGCGAGGGCGACAACGTGCTGCAGCTCGACGACGGGCGCATCTCGCGGCGCTGCGCAACGATTGTGGCCGAAGGCAAGGGCCACAAACTGCTCGACCGCGGAAATCGCTACGGCCTGTTTGTGAACGGAGCCAAAGTGGAGCAGCATATGCTGCGCGATGGCGATCTGATCACTTTCGGACTTGAAGACAGCTACCGGATCGTTTTTCACGAGACGGCGGCAGCGCCGAAGCCGAGCCCGCAGTCAGTTGCCAACCTGCTGACGCGCATCGGCACCATTTCAGACTTCGCTGGTACGACAGTTTCCGGCGGACTGAACAAGTTGAACCTGCTGCTCGAAGCCACTTCGCTTCTCCACTCGCAGCTTCCTCTCGATGCCGTATTGGGCTCAATGCTCGATCACGCCATCAGCATTACGCATGCCGACCGCGGCCTGCTTATCGTGCCCGATGCCACGGGAGTGTTGCGGGTTCACCAGGCCCGCAGCAACAAGGCTGAAGACCTGCCGCCGGAGACGCTGAACCCCAGCCAGACAGCGATCAACCAGGCGATCACGAAGAAGTCGGCCGTGATTACCGAGGACCTTAACCTGGCGGGCCTGGATCTGAAGGCGGCAGAGAGCATTGTCATCCAGGGGCTGCGCGCGGTGGTGGCGATTCCGCTGTACGCTTCGTCGCGCTCTACTGCCGACACCGGCGCCGAGCAGGAGCCGGGGCAATTGCTGGGGCTGATCTATCTCGACTCGCGCCGCATCGCGGCGTTTTCGGCGCTCGATCGCCAGATTATGGATGCGCTGGCCGTGCAGGCGGCAAGCATTATGGACAACGCGCGGCTGGTGGAGCGCGAGCGCGAGCGGCAGCGGCTGGAGCAGGAGCTGTCGATTGCGCGCACCATTCAGCAGGCGCTCTTGCCGCATGGATTGAATGATTTTCCGCACCTGGCCGTTACTGGCGTGCACTATCCCTGCCACGAGGTTGGCGGCGACTATTTCGATGTGGTTCCGGTGAGCGAGAATCGCTCGGGAGTTCTGATTGCAGACGTAAGCGGCAAAGGGTTGGGCGCGGCGCTGCTGACGACGATGCTGCAAGGCGCGTTGTCGGGGATGACGATGGGCGCTGACCCGGTGAAGGTCTTCAACCACATCAACCGGTTCCTGTGCCATCACTCCGAGGTCGGGCGCTATGCCACGATGTTTATCGGCATGGTGGGCGAGGATGGAATGCTCGAATACATCAAGGCGGGACACCCGTCGCCGCTGCTCCTTCGTCAGGGCAAGGTGACCGAGCTCTACACGGAGGGGTCCTTCCCTGTCGGCCTGATTCCCGAGGCGGACTATCCTTCGGCGCAACTCCAGCTTGAACCGGAAGACACGCTGGTGCTGTTCAGCGACGGCGTAACAGAAGCCGAGGATCCCGATAAGGAGCTGTTCGAGGTGACGGGCCTGACCAAAGTGCTCGAGGGCCGTGTCAACGAGTCCGTTGAAGAACTGAAGCAGGTGATCCTGGATGGGGTGCGGGCCTTTACACGGGGAGCGAGCCAGTCTGACGATCTGACCCTGCTGGTGGTGCGCTACCGCAAGGCGGCGTAGACCAGCTGCGCGCCGCGCGGGCCGCCGGTGCTAAGCTGCCCAAGGGTCAAAACCCTCACTATTCAATCGACTGAATTCGGTCGTTTGGGATTGGTACAATCCTCACCATGGGCGTCCCCAAGTGCATTGGCAGGTATGAGATCGTCGAGGAATTGGGCCGCGGCGCGATGGGGAGTGTATTCAAGGCCAACGACCCTGCCGTCGGCCGCATTGTCGCACTGAAGACGATCCATACGACGGCGCTCGAAGGCGCTCAAAGCGAAGAATACAGGACTCGTTTCTACCGCGAGGCGCGGGCATCCGGCGTGCTGGCGCACCCGGGAATTGTGCCCGTCTTCGACGTCGGCGAGGATCAGGGCGCCCCGTTCCTGGTGATGGAATTTGTCGAGGGCAGGACGCTGTCTGAAGCCATGAAGAAAGGCGAGCGGTTTACCCTGGACCGCGTTTGCGAGATCGGCCAGCAGATCGCCGAAGCATTGGGTTACGCGCACCGCCAGGGCGTGATTCACCGCGACATCAAGCCCGCCAATATTCTGATGACCTCGAAGGAGGTTTACGGCAGCGAGCGGCCGCGCATTACCGACTTCGGCATTGCCAAGCTGGCGTCGAGCGACATTACGACGACCGGGCAATTGCTGGGCACGCCGTCGTTCATGCCGCCGGAGCAGTTCACGGGTTCGCCCATTGACGGCCGCGCCGACCTTTTTTCGCTGGGCGTGATTCTGTATTCGCTGGCCACAGGCGAGCAGCCATTTCCCGGCGAGACCATGACCGCCGTCTCTTACAAGGTCGTGTATACCGAGCCGGTTCCTCCGGCGAAGCTCAATCCGGCCATTCCCGCGCGAGTCGAAGCAGTGATTCTGAAGTGCCTGGCCAAAAGCCCCGCGGATCGCTACCAGACCGGCGAAGAGCTCGCGCTCGACTTGGCGAGCGTGCGCACGAACGCGGTAACGAGCGTGATGCAGTCAGCGCCGCTGATGCCTTCGGCGATGGAATCCGAAGCAACGCTCGGTCCAAACGCAGTCTCCGCGTCATTGCGGCCCGGTCCAGTGATTACGGCCGACAGATCCGGAGCGAGGCAGGCCCCGAATTCGCAGGCTGCGAAACCGGAGGAAGCAAAATCGGCGGCGGCGAAGAAGCCCCAGCCGGCCCTGGTTATGGCGCTGGTTGCGGCAGTGGTAGCCGCGGCGGCGATTGCAGGCGGCTGGTATTGGTGGTCGCATCGCAAGCCGCCAGCACCGCCGCAACAGGCGGTCACGGTTCCTGTCCCGCAACCGCAGCCAGCTCCGCAGCAAATAGAACCTCTGTCTGTTCCGCCGGAGAAACCTGTTCCCCAGGAATCGCCGGGAAGTTCGCCGAACCATTCATCAAAGGAAGCGAAACCGCCGGCGACCAAGCCGGCTCCGGCCAAGCCCGCCGCGGGTAAGACGGCGACACCGCAGCCGCAGCAGGCGCCGGCGCCCGCAGTGACGCCGCCTGCGCCTGCCAACAAGCCCGCTCAAAACACGCCGGCTCCTTCAAAACCACCAGCTCCGAACCCTCCGGCTGCGGCCTTCGATCCCCGGAAGGCGGACCCGAACAAGAACGGCAAATTGAAGATCGACGTCAGCAAATTCCCCAAGGGCATTTCCTTTACCGTGTCGATGAACAAGCAGCCATATCTTCACTTCACCACTGGGGACGGAACCAGCCTGGACAATCTGTATACGCCGCCCGGCATGCAGGAGTTCCAAGTGTCGTTCAGGAGCGGCGGCCAGGAATGGGATTCAAAGCCGGTGAGTTCAGATTTCAAGGCCAAGAAGACCAAAACACTGAAGGTCCAGCTCTTTGACGGGGACGATCCGGTCTCGAAGATCACGGTGCCCATCGCCAAAGATGCGTTGCTCGCGATTAGCTTTTCAAGCAGCATCACCAATCTCTTCTGAACTTTGGCGTTTGTAACAGGGCTTTCACAATCGTCCCGTAGCATCTGGATCGAAGATCCGTAACCTCTTAAGAGCATTTTCGGAATTCAAGTAGACTTCTTGAGTGCATTGAAAGGTGTCTTTTTCTTGGCGAAAAAGCCACTTGGGTGTGTGCTTTCGGTCAAGAGCAATTCCGAAGTTGCTGCACAGAAAAGGGCAATGGAAATGGAACTCTCCACGGAAGAAATGGACGGCGGCATCACGCGAGTCGCGCTGGATGGGCGGATGGACATCGCCGGCGCCGCGGCTGTCGATATGAAGATGAACCTAATCGCCGGCAGCGCAAAGAAACTGTTGATCGACTTGCAAAACGTCACCTTCCTTGGCTCCATGGGATTGCGATCGATCGTGCTTCCCGCGCGGGCAGTGCACAGCAAGGGCGGCAAAGTTGTTCTTTTCGCGCCCAACGAGATGGTGGAAGGGGTTCTGAAAGCCAGCAACATCGACACTCTTCTGCCGATTCACCACGATCTTTCCAAGGCGATTGAAGCATTGCAATGAGCACCATCTCCTGTCCGGTAGCGGCTATGCCCGCAGAAGAAACAGCCAAACACGCGTCCCGGTTGACCCTGAAAAGTCAGCTTGACGACATGGCGTTGCTCTGGCCGTGGGTGGAGTGGCTTGGCGTGGAGTATGCCATTCCAGCCGACACGCTTTTCAACGTCCATCTTTGTCTTGAAGAGGCGATTTCGAACGTGATCCGGCATGGCTACGATGGGCAGCCCGGCAGCACACTGACGGTCGAGTGCACCTCGCCGGACGCGCGGGAAGTGGTGTTCACAATCGAGGATCAGGCGCCGCCATTCGATCCTGTTTCCGGTTCAATCATGGAGGATCAGCCAGCGACCTCACCGATGGATTATCTTCGGCCAGGAGGCCGCGGCATTCTGCTCATGCGCAAGTTCGCGCACTCGCTGAAGTACGAGCGGCTGGCCGGCGGCAATCGGCTGGCAATCGGTTTTTCGTTGCCCCAGTGACGATCCGGCGAAGCCCGCGGGACAGCTTCCGCTAACACTTTCGTTTCCAGCGATCCCGTGTTCAGAGAGCCATCCTCGAGTGCTGGTTGGGGTATCATTGCGTCTATAGATTGTGAGCGGCTGGCTTCCCCTCAGGGCTGCTTTGGTGGTGTGCGTGTCTCGATTTTTCCAGCGTTTAGTCTTTGGCGTCTCCGTGGTGATCTTTGCCGGCCTCGGGATCAGTTATGTTCTGGGCGAGTTCGGGTACATCGGCGTGCGTGCCGACGACGAACAGAGCGCGGCCTACAAGCAGATGCGCGTCTACGCCGAGGTTCTGCGCAAGATTCAGAACTACTATGTGACCCCGCCCGACATCCCTTCCGTCACGACGGGCGCGCTCCACGGCCTGCTCGACTCGCTCGATCCCGATTCCAGCTACCTGACGCCGACCGAATACAAAATCTATAAGGACCGCCCGGCCACGGACAATGCGCAGGTGGGGCTCACCATTTCAAAGCGGTTCGGATACGCCACGGTTGTGAATGTTCTTCCAGGGTCGCCGGCCGACCAGGAGCACATGCGCGATGGCGACGTCATCGACCTGATTGACGGCCAGTCGACCCACGATCTGCCGCTGGCCATTGTGCGTTTCATGCTTTCGGGCAAGCCCGGCAGCTCGGTCACGATCTCGGTGGTCAGGCCCTTCAAACCCGATCCCGACTCGATCAAGCTGACTCGCGCGGCGCTCGCGACACCGCCGCTTGGCGAGCAGTTCTACGAGAACGCATCGATCCTTTACCTCAAGCCGGGCATTTTGACCGCGGCTCGCGTGGACGACCTCGCCGCCCGCATCAAAGCCGCAAAGGGCAAGAAGGTTCTGCTTGACCTCCGTGACACGACGGGCGAGGACCCGCAGCAGGGTGTGCGCCTGGCCAACTTCTTCATCAAGCAGGGGACTCTGGCTTCGCTTGAAGGACAGAAATATCCGCTGCAGACCTTCAGTGCAAATCCTTCACTCTTTCTGACGGACGCGCCTGTGGCAGTGCTGGTGAACCGCGGCACCTATGGCGCGCCGGAGATTACGGCTGCCGCTATTGAAGACCTGAAGCGCGGAGACGTGGTCGGTGAGCATACCTTCGGCGAGGGCACGGTGCAAAAGACCATCGATCTGCCCGACGGCGCCGGCCTGATGCTGACGGTGGCCAAGTACGAAGACCCCAACGGCAAGAAGATCCAGGATCAGGCGGTGACGCCCAACGTCGTTGTCGCTTCACCGGAGGACGACGGCGAGCCGATGCCTCCCTCGAATGGCGACGCACCGCTGAATCAGGCGCTGTCGCTATTGAAGGCGAAGAATGGCTGATTGCTGCAAGGTGAGTCAGAATCTCATCGAAGGGCAACCGCAGATCCCTGTTCGACTTCGATCGTTCGCCGCGGCGAACGATGTTTGCTCAGGGCAGGCTTTCGACTCCGCTTGCTGCGAAAGCAGCAAACTTCGCTCAGGATGACAGCTTATCTGCAGTGCGGAACCGATTTGGGCGCTTTTTCCCACCGTTGACCGAGGGATTACGGACGTGCGCGGCATTCGATTTTTCCAGACGATCCAATGCTAGCCTTAGGGTGAGGCACTCCTCCACCTCGCATGGCGGAGGCCTGCCCGTGAGGCCAGTCCTGCCTTGGCTACGACTTCCAATCTACCGCCCAAAGAGCGCGTACGCGAGCGCCTGCCCAGCCGGGAGCGCCGCATTTCAAGGCCGCAGCTCCCCGCACAGCGGAGACGCAAACTGGCCGGCCGCTCGGCCATTGCCGCTCTGGTGCTGCTGGCGGCGATCACAGGCTCTCTGGCCGGACTGACGCTCGTCTATTCCGTAAATCTTCCGCAGATTCAGGAACTCGAGCATTACCAGCCTTCCACGATCACCGATCTCTACGACCGCAAGGGAAGGATCGTGGGATCGTTTGCACTCGAACGCCGCGAGGTGGTGGGCTACGACGGTTTCGCGCCGATCCTGCGCGAGGCGGTGATCTCGATTGAAGACAAGAATTTCGAGTCGCACTGGGGCATCAACGTGTTCCGCGTGGCCGGCGCCGTTTGGCACGACATTCGCAGCCACGGACGCGCGCAAGGGGCTTCCACGCTGACCATGCAGCTGGCGCGCAATCTCTTTCTCTCATCTGACCGCACGGCGATGCGCAAGATTCAGGAAGCCTATCTTGCCATTCAGATCGAGCGCGCCTTCACCAAGGAGCAGATCTTCACGCTCTATGGCAACCAGATTTACCTGGGCAGCGGGAACTATGGATTTGAAGCTGCGTCAGAGTACTTTTTTTCAAAACATGCGAAGGACCTGACTCTGACGGAAGCGGCGCTGCTTGCCGGGCTACCCAAGGGCCCGGTTGGATTTTCGCCGCTGATCAATCCCGAACGCGCGCTGCGCCGGCGCAACCTAGTGCTCACCGAAATGGAGGGAGACCGCATCATCACCCACGCCGAGGCCGAGGCAGCACGGAATGCACCGCTGGGCCTGCACATGGCGCGGCCGGTGGGCCTGGTGGCGCCATGGTTCCAGGACGCGATCCGCGAGGAACTGGATAAGCGCTTCGGCACCGAAGAGGTGCACGAGGACGGTCTGCGCGTCGACACGACTCTCGATCTCGACTTGCAGAAGGTTGCCAACAGCGCCGTGGTGGATGGCGTGGCGGCATACGAGCGCCGGCACGGTTGGCGCGGCAAATTGGAGAACGTTCTTGCCGGCGATGTCACGCTCGGCAACTATCGCCATCCGGACTGGGCGGTGATGGCGGGTCCCGGCGATTACGTTCATGCGCTCGTGACGCGGACGCTGCCTTTGGAAATCCATGCGCGCATCGGACCGCCGGATCAACCGGGATCGGAGATTGTGCTGCTGCCCACGGACTGGCAGTGGACGGGCGTTCGCTACGGCGACTCGCTGGCCAAGCCGGGAGACGTGATTTATGTGCGCATGACCGCGGCTGCCGCGGGCGGCGAACACCGCGCATCACTCGAAGAGGATACCGGCACGCAGGGCGCGTTGATGGCCATCGACAACACGAGCGGAGACGTGCTGGCCATGGTGGGCGGACGCGACTACGCGGTTAGTGTCTTCAACCGCGCGACGCAGGCCGAGCGGCAGACCGGCTCGAGCTTTAAACCTTACGTTTACACCGCGGCGATTGAAGACGGCGTGAAGCCCTCCGACATCATCGTGGACGGGCCGACGCGCTTCGGCGATTACGTGCCGCACAATTACGAAAACGACTACAAGGGCGCAATGACCGTGGCCAATGCATTCGCCGAGTCGCGCAATATTCCGGCGCTCAAGCTGGCGGCGCGCGTGGGCATCCACAAGGTGATCGACGTGGCGCATCGCTTCGGCGTCACTTCAAACATTCCGCCGTACCTGCCGGTGGCGCTGGGCGCGGTGGAGATCACGCTTCAGGAGCAGGTGGCGTCCTACGCGGTTTTCCCCAACGATGGTGTTCGCGTGGCTCCGCACCTGATTCGTAAAGTTTCAAACGCCGATGGGATTACGCTGTGGCAGGAGACACCCGCAGTGGACGAAGTGCTTGACCAGCAAACGGCTCGCACCATGATGACTCTGCTTGAAGGCGTGACCGATCACGGCACGGGCGCGGCGGCAAAGCAGTTGAACCATCCGCTGGGCGGCAAAACCGGAACCACCAGCGACTTCACAGATGCCTGGTTCCTTGGTTTCTCGCCGTCGGTTACGTGCGGCGTGTGGGTGGGCAACGACAGCCGCGAATCGCTGGGCGACAAAGAAACGGGCGCGGTGACCGCTTTGCCCATCTGGATCAACTTTATGCGCGCCGCGATCGCCGGCAAGGACGATGAGCAATTCCCCAGCGTCGAGGATTCAACAACACCCGACCAGGACGTGGTGGGGCCGCAATCCGGACGTCCGGCAGCTCCGCAGCACACGATCCTTGAAAGGCCTGCACAGACGCGGGCTGGCTGGCCCGCTCAGCGGCCGGGACAAGGCCGAGCTGTTAAACGCGCGCTCCCCTTAAACCCCTGACGCCATCCCGAAGAGGCCGAACTTCTTTTTCCTGGGTTCTTCAGCTGGGAGTCCCGACGCGATTTGCGCCATTTTCCGGATGGCGCGCTGAATGCCTGATTGCTTGAGCGCCAATGGCGTGGCCGTGAACTGCATTTCGCGGACAGCCGCATAGTCATTGGGAATCTGCCATTGAGCGCGCCGGGTGAGGACTTTTTCGATCGCCTTCGCCTCGATACCAAACATCTGGTCCTTGTGCCGGTTCAGCACAATTTCAAGCTTGTGCGAATACGGCTGCAGGCATCCAGTGATGAGGCGATTGGCGTTGCGCAACTCGGCAATGCCGACCTGCGTGACGAGATAGATCGTCGAAACCATGTCGAAAACGCGCGATTCCGCCAAATCCCAGCGAGAACCTGCGTCGATGACAACGTACTCGAAAGTGCTGCAAGCAACCTCGATCAAAGAGTTGATTGCCTCATGCGAAAAATTGGACTTCACAAACACTCCGGGTGCGCCAAGAACATAGAGGCCAGAGCTGTGTTGCGCCGCGGTCTTCCTCAGAAAAGTGGCATCGAGCCGCGCCGGCTCGCGCAAGACATCGGCTGTTGAGAACTCGCCGGGCATTCCCAGGACGAGAGCGGCGTCTCCCAACGGAAGGTCGAGGTCAATCAGGATCGTATCCCTCTTTGAATCCCGGGCCATCGAAATGGCAAAGTTGCACGCCGCAGTGGTTCCTCCAGCGCCGCCTTTCGCTCCGATAAAAACGAAGGATTTGCCGGTTGCAGAGGCCTTCTTTGTGTCCAGCTTCAAAAGGCCACGGCTATGCACGCGAGTGAATGCGTCTTCCATCGCGCCCGGAGCAAAGGGATAGATGAGAAACTCGCGAACCCCCGCCCTCATGCAGTCGATCAACAAGTTTTCATTGGTCGATGGAGAGTAAGCCATCGCAATCGCTGAGCCGGACTGGCAGACGGTTTCAATCGCCTCCATGGCTTCTTCCCGGTCTCCGTCGGCGGCGAGGAGAACGACTTGAAAGCTGTGTCTCGGAAACGCACGAAGATCTTCGATTCCAAACAGAGTGGTGACTCTTGGAAACATCTCGGCCGAACGCAATCCGCAGAGGAGGGTGGCTACCGCATTGCGGCGTTCGAGATCGGGGTCGATCACCGCAATCGATACGACCTGCGTCTGGCTCCCGCTGCCGAGCTGCCGCCGAGGGTCGTTGATAGCTTCGGTTGGGTCTGAGAAATTCATGAGCACAACCTTTACTGGAGTCACTGACTTCTGCGATTGAGCCCTTAAATGAGTGGTGGCGCCATCCGGGGATGACGGGGCCGTTTGCCTATAGACATCGAGAAATCCGGTTGAAAAACCCGGGCACGATACAGGTCAATTAAGAATATGCAAGGGTTTCTGGGAAGCCCAAGTGGCGGAGAAGATTTGATATGACTTTATTCGCGTTGTCCGTGCATGTCAATCTGCCATCGCTCGTGTGGAGTGACCGAGATGCGCCGCAATGGTTACCTTTGCGCTGAGTCGATCGCCTGGCAGCGCGGGAGAGGGCTTTACGAACGATTGAGTTCCGTCAGCTGGAAATAGCGTTTCGCCCGCGCGACATCCTTGAAGATTTGTGCCTTCAGCGCTTCGGGCGACGGCCAAGTTTTCTCGCCGCGCAGGCGCAAAAGGAACTCGAGCTCGAGCGGCGTGGTCTCGTCAAGGTCGATTGGCTCGAAGTTGAGGATGTGCGACTCGATGGCAAAGGACGCCTCGCCGAAGGTCGGCCGGTTGCCCACGTTGGTGACCGCCTGGAACGAACGCCCGTTGACTTTGAGCCGCGTCACGTACACGCCAAAGGCCGGCAGCAAGCCGTCATAGGCTGCGAGATTCACCGTAGGCACCAGCAGTCGCGATCCGATACCGCGCCCCGATGCCGGCGATGACAGGACCGTGAACGGCCGGCCCAGCATCCATCGCGCGCGCCGGATGTCGCCCGCCGAAACCAACGAGCGGATGACGGAGCTCGAAACCTGAAGGCCGCGCACGCGCACTGCGTCGTGAACCTGCACGGCGAATCCGAGCTCCTGGCCCAAGGCCGCCAGCTCGCGCACTCCGGCAGTGGCGCCGTGGCCAAAGCGGAAGTTCTGCCCTTCGTGCATGGCGCGGACGCCCAGCGCACCAATCAGAATGTGCTCGGCAAATTCGCGCGGCGAAAGCGCGGCCAGAGCGGCATCGAATGGGAGAACCAGCACGGCATCGAGGCCGGTTTCGGCCAGGAGGCGCAAGCGCTCAGGCAGAGGTGTGATGAGCTTAGGCGCCTTTGCCGGGCGCAGAAACTGCTCGGGATGCGGATTAAAGGTGATCGCGATCGACCGCGCGCCTGTTGTCTGCGCCTCGGCTGCCGCAGCGCCAAGAATCGAGCGATGGCCCAGGTGGACGCCGTCGAAGTTGCCGACGGCGGCAATGGAGGGACCGAAGCTAGAAGGAATCTCGCCGAGCGAACGAAAGACCGCGAAATCATCGGCGCGAGGCGTTGCCGCGCCGGAAGGCGAATTCTGATTGATGGGCTCCGCACTCATAGAGTCACCGGAACGGTCAGGCCGTCGTGCGCCAGCCTTATGCCGGCAGGCAAGGAGCGATTGGTTTCTTCGTGACCCAGGTCGTGAGAGATGTGCGTGAACCAGGTTTGCTTTGCGCCGATGCGCCGCGACCATTCGACCGACTGTTCGACGGTGGAATGGCTGGGGTGGGGCGTGTGGCGCAGCGCCGAAATCACGAGCACGTCGACGCCCGCCAGAAGCGGAAAGCTACTATCCGGAATTGCGCTCACGTCGGTCATATAGGCCGCGTTGCCAAAGCGGAATCCGGCAATCGATTGGTCGCCGTGCAAAAGCGGAATGCGCACAAAGTCGACGCCGTGGATGACGTTGTGATCGGAAAGCGGAACGATCTGGACGCGGGCGCGATTGATGTAGGTTGCCTGCGGCGAGATCGTATAAGAAAACGTGTGTTCGAGCGTTGCGGCGGCGTCTCGATCGGCGTAGAGCGGGATGGGCCCGTTTTTTTTCGCGGCGATAAAGCTCAAGGGGCGCAGGTCGTCCATGCCCAGGATGTGGTCGGCATGGCCGTGTGTATAAAGCACAGCGTCAACATGCGTGAGGCGTTCGCGCAACGCCTGCTCACGGAAATCCGGCCCAGTGTCGATGACCACAATTCGCTCGGCGTCGGAAGCGGGCTCCGTCCAGCGGAGAAGAATCGACGGCCGCAGCCTGCGATCGTGGGGATCGGACGAGGTGCACACGGGGCACTGGCAAGCCAGCGTTGGAACTCCCATTGAGGTTCCAGTTCCCAGGAATGTGAGCGTTGCTTGCATTGAACTCGTGGACAGTGAACGGTGAGCGGTGAACGGTGGGCCGTGGTTGGCGGTTTCGCGATGAGCGACCGATTGCCGTTCACGGTTCACGATTCACGAACCACGGTTCACGGTCTTTGATTCACTTCTTTGCCGGCGGCACGGGCGGCACGGCGGGCGCGCTCATCATGCTGGTGAGTTCCATAAAAGCCATGCGCGCTTCAAAAAGGACCGTCTGCAGCATGCGATCCTCGGTGGGCGTCAGGTTGCCGCGAGTCTTTTCCGCCAGCACCCCGAGCAGATCGATGGTTGCGCGCGCACCCATGATATCGACGCGGGGCCGCTGGCCTTCCTGCGCGCCCGCGCCCATCTGCAACATGGCGGTCACGTAGAACTGCTGAACCAGGTGCTCGAAGCCAACGGGCGGTTGAGGGCCCACGCCGGGATTCTGCGCGCGAACCAGATCCTCAAGCCTTTGCGCCGAAGCGTCATACGCTACCTTCTGCTCGCGAGTCTCGGCGGCCGTCGGCGGCGGGGGCATTCCGTCCAGCAATCCTGGCTCCGCAGCGGCGCCCGGCCCTGCTGTTGCTGCCGGTGCGGCGTGCTTCGTTTCCTCGTGCCGGGTTTCATTCACCACCAGGCGCGGACCGGGGGAAGGCTCTCCAGATGCGGATGAAGGCGCGGCGGGAACTGCCTGCGCGGGTTCCTTGGGAGGCTGATGCGCGCCTTCTTTCTCCTCCTCCGCTTTCATCTTGCGGCGGTCGATTACTTCGAATTTTGGCGTATCGCTCATACTTTCAGTTTCTCATCCCCGCTCCAGACCCCTCAATTCTTACGTTTTTCGGCCAGCTTCGGCGGGGCTTCAAGAATCCGGGCCGATCCCTCGATTGCGCCGGTTTTGTAGGCAAAGACTTGGCCGCGCTCCTCTGCTTCAGAACGCACGATGCCCAGTGCGAAGACGCGGGAACCTGTGGAAAGGCGCAACTCAGCCGCGCTGGTGATCTGGCCGGCGACTGTGCCGTCTTCAAGCTTCAACTCCGCGCCGTGCTGGGGCACGGGACCGGAAAGCTCGAGCGGCCGCAGATGCCGGTGCACATTGCCCCGCGATCGGATGCGTTCCACAATCTCCTGGCCGAGATAGCAGCCTTTGGCAAAGTGCAGCGCGCGCATCTGCGAAGCTTCCTGCGGCAGGTCGCGCTCCACCATGTCGGTGCCGTAAGCGGGAATCCCTTCGGCGATGCGAAAAGCCTCAAGCGTTCGACTGCCAATCGGCGTCGCTCCGCCGGTGCGCAGGCAAGACCATAGCTTCGCGAGCCCCGCCGATGGCAGCCAGAACTCATAGTGCTGCGCCAGCACGCCGTAGGTACGTAGAATTCTCAGGTTCCAACCGTTCCACTCGACAGTTGTGCCCGCCATGGCGCTGCCGATGACCGGCAGACCCACTCGTTCCAGCACTTCTCCGGCCTGTGGACCCGTCATGCCGATGGCCGTTTCAGAGCCTGCTTCACCCACCTGCTCTTCTCCGAGCGGGACAAGCTCCACGTCGTCCATGATGATGAACTTGTTCAGATGAGCCAGAAGCTTCTCAAACTGATCGGCTGCGATCTCGAGTTCAAGCTCGGACTCGCCGGCGAACGGCGTTCCCAACAAAGGGTCACCGCCGGAGACAGTCGCGGAAGCGCTGCGCCTTTTCGGTGAGGATTCCTCTCCGCCCCGCCACACCGTCAAATCACCTTGAATCTGGCCTTGCGCGTTGAGTACCAGGTTCCAGGCGCCGGCGTTGGGGAAAAGATCGTTGACGGTGTTGGTCACCATGCCGCTCAACCAGCGGAAGCGGTCGGTTCCGCGCACGGCGACACGGCGCATCCAACCCAGATCGTGGATGGCGGCTCCAAAGGCCAGCGCCGCTGTTTCGGTTTCCGGCGCGTCCAACTCTCCGGGGGTCAGCGCCCCACGGTAAACAGCAAGTTCGTGGGAGGTGCGCGAAGATTCAAGCAGGGCGGCTAGCGCTGTAGCCTGCAGGTTTTGTGCGAGATCGATCTCAGGCATGGGGACATTTCCGGGGATAGGCGCCGGATTTTCTGTCTAAACTTGGCGTCAAACCGCATCCTGATTATAGAGCGGTTCCACAATTCCCGTGCGCAGTTCATTGTCTTGCAAGGTGGCTTTTTCTTGGCGAAAAAGCCACTTGACGGTCGGGGAGACGGATGCAGCAATTGTGGAACCGCTGTAGCCTTGAAGTGAGAAGGTGGAATTCCGGCCTACGAACTCCGAAGCGTATCCAATTCCGCAGGGAGAATGAATGAGGAATCGGCACCATAAAGCGGTAGAAATCGGGCGCTGGGTGATCGCTGCCCTCGTACTCTCGGCGGCAGTGGCGTTTGCGCAACGGAGGGCTCCGGCTCCCCAACCCGCCGCACCGCCTGCGCCGGCCGCCGGCGCGGCAAAGCCTTCTACGGCTCAGGACAATCAAGCCGGAAAGCCCGCCACAAAGATTACGCCCGAGCAGGCACAGCAACTGTTCGCGCTGGTCGACGAACTCATCAAGTTCTCATCCGACGAAACCGGCCTGCCCATCAGAAGCACCGTGAAGCGGACGCTGACCACGCGCACCGCCGTGGAGAGCTACCTCGACGAAAAATTCGATGAAGACGAAGGCGCCAAGCGCCTTGAGCGCGACGAGATCGTGCTGAAGAAGTTTGGCCTACTGGACCACGACTTTGAGCTCAAGCCCTTCCTGCTGGCGCTGCTGAAGGAACAGATCGAGGCTTACTACGACTCGAAGACCAAGACCGTGAACATTCTGGATTGGGTTGATCCGGATGAGCAGAAGCCGGTGATGGCCCACGAGCTGACCCATGCTTTGCAAGATCAGCACGCAGACCTCGAGAAGTGGGATAACCAAACTCCCGACGACGTTTCGAAGGACGCGGCCGGCGACCAGGATCACCTGGCCCGCGACGAAATGGACACGGCTCGCGACGCCGTGGCGGAAGGTCAAGCGACGGCCGTGATGATGGATTACATTCTGAAGCCCCTGGGCAAGAGCCTCGTCAAGGATCCCGAAGTGCTCGATGTTGTCCGCTCGCAGATGAATTCCACCGAAGGTTCGCCGGTGATGGCGCGCGCGCCGCTGCTGCTTTCGGAATCGATGTTGTTTCCTTATCGCGAGGGTCTCAGCTTCGAGCAGGATATTTGGATGGACCAGGGCCAAACCGCGGCGTTTTCCGGCGCTCTCGACCGGCCACCCACGTCGAGCTGGGAGATTATCAATCCGCGCGTCTACGAGCAGAAGAAGATTCCAGCCATCCCCCTCTTACCCGACATCCATCCTCTTGTGGACGCGCAGTATGTGCCCTACGACATCGGTCAGATTGGAGAGCTCGACGTGCACATCATCACCGAGCTCTTCAGTGGCGACAACGCATCCCGCGACCTGACCCCGGCCTGGGATGGCGGCCTCTACTGGGCCGGCCAATTGCGCAGCGCCACCACACCCGAAGAGCAGGCCAGCACCAAATCCATCGGCCTTATTTATCTTTCCGTCTGGAAGAGCGCCGACTCCGCGCAGGTTTTTGCGAAACTCTATGCGAAGAACCTGGGCCGCAAGTACTCCGCCGTTCAGTTGCAAACCACTGGCGCCCTCAACGCACCTGCTGGTGACGGCTCCGTCGAGCAGGTCTACTCCACCGGCGAGGGCCCGGTCGTGATCACCACGCGCGGCAAACTGGTGTTTGTAGCGGAGAGCTTTCCGCTGCCGCTCGCGCGCAAGCTCACATCGCTCATTCTCGATGCCCAGGGCGGAGGCGCGATACGTATGACAGCCGTTCCGCAGCGCAATTCTGACCCCGCTTTGGCGCGAGCCGCAGCAGGTAGCACCGTGAGTCCGTTCGCGGACGCGAGGACTCTTTCAGGTGATCTGGTCAGGCTCTTCGGCGATTGCGGTGTGATGAAGGCGGCGGTGGACGCGGAATTGAGAGCCGTTGGAAAGTAATCCACGACGAAGCCGATCCTCCAGTCGCCGCGCCTCCTGCAGCCGGAACGTAGTGGAAAAGCCGTCTCAAACAACGCCGATGCGCACAGCGTTCGCTCATTCCGCCGCGCTATGATGAAATGCCGGGCGGCGCTCTGCGCCCTTACGTTTCGGACCAAATCCTGGCCAAATTGAGGAGACTCGCACGTGCAAGGCAAGCTTGAACTGATGATGGGACCGATGCGCAGCAACAAGACCGCGGAGTTGCAGCGCCGCGCCGATATGCGACGACAGTACGCCAAGCAGCACGTGCTGGTCCTCAAGCCGAGTGACGACACCAAAGGCGGCCCTGGCGTGGTCGAAAGCCGCAATCCCAATGGCGGCGGCAAAATGAGCGCCATCGAATTCCGGGGCGCCGACCCGTGGGAGGTGCTGGGCGCAATCCGCGATACGGAGCAGAAGATCGGCAAGCGCGTGGAGTGTATCGCGATCGATGAGGGCCAGTTTGTCGATCAGCTGTTTCTCTTCGTCAAGCACCTGCTCGACGACGGCCACGATGTGCTTGTGGCCGGGCTCGATCTCGACTTTCGCGCCATGCCCTTCGGCGAAATGCTCAACCTTACGTGGCTAGTGAACGCCTACGGTGGCAGCATCACCGAGTGCATGGCGTATTGCAGCTGCGGGGCGCGCGCTCTTTACTCGCAGCGGTTGATCGATGGCAAGCCTGCGGCCTTTGATTGTCCCATCAAAATTCCGGGCGACTCCTACGAGCCGCGTTGCGCCGAGCACTTTGTGCTTCCAGGCCGGCCGCACTAGATCTGGCAACTCATTTGTATCGAAGTCTGGGGCGGTCTGACGCAGACGCGGCGGCTGGAACCAAGAAGGGCGAGTCTCTCTGGTTCCTCGCGTGACAAAGTGAAATGGCCTCGCCGATACCAAAGGATGATTGCGTCAGCGCTCCAACCGGGTTTAGTGTGGGGAAGCGCGATCGGACGCACCCGACTGCGGAGCAATGATCGGATGGCCCGCTCCCGATTCCCATGGTTTTTCCCCATAGTTTTTACACACAACCTGAGGAGAGAGCCCTATGCCAACGATCAAAACGAAGGACGGAACGGAGATTTTCTATAAGGACTGGGGCCCGAAAAGCGCACAGGCCATCGTGTTTCACCATGGCTGGCCTCTTTCGTCCGACGATTGGGACAATCAACTGCTGTTCTTCGCCGGCAAGGGTTATCGCGTTGTGGCGCATGACCGGCGCGGTCACGGCCGTTCCGCGCAGGTTGACACCGGTCACGACATGGACCATTACGCATCCGACGCCTCGGCGGTGGCCGAACATCTCGACTTGAAAAACGCGGTCCATATCGGCCATTCGACAGGCGGCGGCGAGGTGGCGCGTTATGTCGCAAAATATGGCCAGCCTCAAGGCCGAGTCGCGAAAGTGGTGTTGCTTGCCTCTGTTCCCCCGCTCATGCTCAAGACCGAAAAGAACCCCGGTGGCACCCCGATGGAAGTGTTCGACGGATTCCGCAAGGCGCTGGCTGATAACCGATCCCAGTTCTTTCTCGATGTCGCTTCGGGGCCGTTTTACGGTTTCAACCGGCCTGGCGTGAAGCCCTCGCAGGGAATTATCGAAAACTGGTGGCGCCAGGGGATGATGGGCAGCGCGCTGGCTCACTACGAAGGCATCAAGGCTTTCTCGGAGGTGGACCAGACAGACGACCTGAAAGCCATCACGGTCCCCACCCTGGTGATGCAGGGCGATGATGATCAAGTTGTGCCCTACAAAGATGCTTCCCTTCTGCAGGCAAAGTTGCTGAAGCACGGCACACTCAAGATTTACCCGGGCTACCCTCACGGCCTGATGACGACGCATGCCGACGTAATCAACGCAGACTTGCTGGCGTTCATCCGAAGCTAGATTGCCGCAGGGACTGAGGGAGGGCGACGCTGCTCGTCGAGAAGAACGAGAATGGATGGAGACCCCGGCACTTTGAGTGCGTTAAAGTTGTGTCTTAAGGGCAAGACAGATGGATCCTGATCCGACGAGCGCACTCAAGGTTCCAGACAAATCGCCAATGCTCGCGCAGCCGGTTTCGGCGCCGCTCACCCGCGCCGCGATCTTCCTGGTCGTGACGCTCAAGGCCGGGTCCGATGTCCGCGCCGCGCTGCGCTCGTTTTGCGGCGACCTGCCCGCTTTGTTTCGCGCCGTGGAATTTCGCAACCTGGAAGCAGGGCTCTCGTGCGTCATGGGAATCGGATCCGACGCCTGGGACCGCCTCTTCGGTTCGCCGCGGCCGGCGGAGTTGCATCCGTTCCGCGAGATTCGGAGTGGAGAACGCCATGCGGTTTCGACACCGGGCGATCTGCTGTTTCACATTCGAGCCAAGCACATCGATCTTTGCTTCGAGATGGCCACGCAAATCATGGCTCGCATTGGAAACGTTGTTTCTCCAGCCGACGAGGTGCAGGGATTCCGTTACTTTGACGACCGTGATCTGCTGGGTTTCGTCGACGGGACCGAGAATCCCAGGGGAGAGGCCGTGGCCGACGCCGTTCTGATTGGCGACGAAGATGCCAATTTTGCCGGCGGGAGCTATGTGATCGTGCAAAAGTATCTGCACAACCTGGAAGCGTGGAATGCTCTCTCAACCGAAGCGCAAGAGCGCATTATCGGCCGCAGCAAGCTCTCCGATATTGAATTGGACGATTCGACCAAGCCAACATCGGCGCACAACGCGCTCACGACCATTGTAGAGAACGGCAAAGAGATCAAGATTCTGCGCGACAACATGCCCTTCGGCCGACCCTCCCAGGGCGAATTCGGCACTTATTTCATCGGCTACAGCCGTTCCCCTCGCACTATCGAGCAAATGCTCGAAAACATGTTTGTCGGCCGGCCGCCCGGCAACTACGACCGGATCCTTGACTTCAGCACGGCGGTTACGGGAAACCTGTTCTTTGTGCCATCGGCGACTTTTCTGGAGACCGTCGCTGAAGAGCAGCCCGGTGCTTCAGAGCCTGTTCCAGTGCCAGAAATGAATCCCACATCCTCTTCAACTTCGCCGATGCGCGACGGTTCGCTAGGCATCGGATCCCTCAAAGGAGACACACAACATGAATAATCTCCATCGCGATCTCGCTCCGATTTCTGACTTGGCATGGGGGCAAATTGAGGCCGAAACTTCGCGCACGCTGAAGCGCTACCTTGCCGGACGACGCGTTGTGGACGTGAAGGGCCCGGCGGGCACAGGTCTGTCCGCTGTTGGCACCGGCCATCTGCGGACCATCGCCGCCCCGGCAAAAGGCATCTCGGCGACGCAACGCGACGTGAAGGCGCTCGTCGAGTTGCGCGTTCCCTTCGAACTCGATCGCCAGATGATCGATGACGTCGAGCGTGGCGCGAATGACTCCGACTGGCAACCCGCGAAGGACGCGGCGCGAAAGATCGCTTTCGCCGAGGATGCAGCCATCTTTGAGGGTTATGCCGCAGCCGGTATTGAAGGAATTGTTAAAGGGACCAGCAACCCAGTCACGGCGCTGCCGAGCGACGTGCGCGAATACCCAAATGCCATCGCGCAAGGCCTGAGTAGGCTGCGCCTGATGGGTGTCAACGGCCCCTACTCGGTGCTGCTTGGCGCCGATGAATACACCGCGCTGGCCGAGACCAGCGACCACGGTTATCCGGTGCTGGAGCACGTCAAGCGGCTCATCGACGGGCACATTATCTGGGCGCCCGCCATTGCCGGCGCCTTCGTCCTGACCACGCGCGGCGGAGATTTCGAACTGCACATCGGCCAGGATGTCTCCATCGGCTACCTGAGCCAGACAGATGCGGCAGTCCAGCTGTATTTACAGGAGACGTTGACGTTCCTGCTGCTCACCTCGGAGGCCGCAGTGGCGCTTACGCGTCGCCAAAAGGCAAACAAGGCGTAAAGCGATTCTTCGGGGTTCGAACAATGCGGGCACCGTTTCCGGCGGTCTATTGAGGCCCGGTGTTTTCGCGCCGTTGCTCCTGACCGTTCGCCGCCGTCAGCGCCATCCTCAACTGTTGATTCTTGTGAAGAAGCTCGCACACACATTGCTGTAAGGTATTCAAGTGTCCCTGCCAAGCCTCTTCGAGTCTTTGCGTCCATTCTTCATGCCCATGCATTTCAGAGTGTGCTTCATCCTCGCTCTGCGCGCACCCATGGACACCACAAGCCGTGTGCGCGAAATGTTCTTGATGGCGCTGTGAAGCTATAACATCTCCAATACCGATCGTTGCGGTTGTCATAAGAGTGCTCCTTTTTGCATTTGCCGGGAGGATTCTCCCGGCTCAATCCGTGCCGTTCGGACCCACTCGCTCACGTACGCCGTACAACTGTCATTACGCCAGAAGAGCCGCAGCGAATCTATTGGACCAAGGTATCGATTGCTGCTTTGGTGTCGATTGGCGGGATCCTCATCAAGCGCCCTCCGCATCGAACTAGAGCATCGGGATTGCCATTTTCCCGCACACCGACCGATGTTCACAACGTTCGTCGCGAGGGCCGAATGTAACAAACACTTAACCGGCCGGGTGTCCCCCGGGGTGCCGCGGCATCAGACGGGAGTATGATTAAATGCACAATTGACGGAGGGGGCGAGCTTCCCTTCTGAGTTGCGCGGGCATTTATCCCCAGCGGCTCAGGTGTCCCGCCCTCGGAATCGCAATCCAGGCCCACATTTCAGCCAAAACGACTGGCAAGAGCAAGCCTGCCCGGGCACGCGTCTCGAAGCGAATTACGCCTCCAACCCCATCAGGATCCTTGTTTGTGCAGAGTTTCACGGAGGGATCGAAAATGACCAGAGCTGTTCCCCCTATCTCTTTAGCAGGCTCTCAACTTGGCGCAATTCGCCACGTTTGTGCGTTTTTCTCAAACGAGGAAGAAGAGTACAGCGTGTTGCTTCCGTTTATTAAAGAAGGGCTTGAGCGCGGCGACAAGGCCATTCACGTCGTGAATTCCAATCAGCGGAATGAGCATCTCGATTGGCTGACGTCCGCGGGAATCGACCCCGCTGCGGCTCAAGAGGCCGGGCAATTGGAGATCAAAATCAACACCGAAGCCTATCTTAGCGACGGCAAATTCGATCAGGACCGGATGCTTGAAACTTTCGAACAACTGGCATCGGGAAATGCGCCGGGAGGGTTTCCGCTCAGTCGCATCGTATGTCGAATGGACTGGGTGGTCGGAGATAAGTCCCGGCTGCAGAACGTGATTGAGTTTGAATCGCGCGTGAACGACGTCTGGAGCCGCCACAACGACGCGGTCATCTGCACCTACCATCTCTCCCTGTTCAGAGGCGATGCGATCATCGATATCCTTCGCACACATCCCCTGGTGATTATTGGCGGCTTCCTGCAGCAGAATCCATTCTTCACTCCGCCAGAGGAATTCC
>Ga0181535_10001918_pt1 | contig 26121 bp, 22 predicted proteins | sample PEATcosm2014_Bin_44_FD_119774 | JGI IMG/M metagenome (GOLD analysis project Ga0181535, IMG submission 119774) | Peatland microbial communities from MTU Mesocosm Facility, Houghton, MI, USA - PEATcosm2014_Bin17_30_metaG | ecosystem: Environmental > Terrestrial > Soil > Wetlands > Peat | place...
CGTTTTGCGGTTCAGGGCAAGCTTGCCCTGAACCGCAAAGCAAAAACAAAAACCTTCCTGAGAAGGAAAAAGTGTCGGAGATGTGCCCGGTCTAAAATGTCGGTTAACTGCCCGGCCGTTCAACGATTCTCTGGTGTTTCGGCTCGCTCCTGGAAGGCGCCGAACGCCGAATTGCGAGTTTCGATCAGGGTGAGTAGTGCCGTGGAGGTTTGAGTCAATCTGGATTCCGCCTATAGCCAGTGTGCGCTACCCGGGCATAATCCTCTGCGGTGGGTGGCCGTAGACGCAGCCTGTAAAACCCCCTGCTCCCTCCGGGATTTACGATCTACAACTTGTAGTAGCAGGCTCGCGAGCTAATCCGCTTCACCGCCCAGCCTGTACCACTCCACCGTACGCTGCAGTCCCGTGCGGAAGTCCACGATCGGCTTGTAGCCGAGAAGCTCGCCCGCAAGCCTGATGTCGGCCAGCGAATCGCGGATGTCCCCGGCGCGCGACGGCGCATAAGCCGGTTCGCCACTGTAGCCGGTCAGTTCACAGAGGATCCTGAAGGTCTGGTTCAGCGTGATCCGCGTGCTTGTCGCCATATTCATCATCTGTCCAGACACCTTATCGGCAGGCGCGGCGGCAGCCAACAGGTTGGCATGAACCACATTGTCGATGTAGGTGAAGTCCCGGCTCTGCTCGCCGTCTCCAAAAATCGTAGGCTGTTCACCGGCAAGCATCCGGCGGCAGAAGATAGCCAACACTCCTGAATAGTGCGACGTCGGGTCCTGATAGGGTCCAAAGACATTGAAGTAGCGGAGCACCACGGTCTCCAGCCCATACACCCGCGTGAAGCATCGCATGTAATGCTCCCCGGCCAGCTTGGCTACGGCATAGGGCGAGATCGGGTTCGGCAGCATCGACTCCTGCTTGGGCAGTGTGGGCGTGTCGCCATAGGCCGACGAGGACCCTGCATACACCACCCGTCGCACCCCAGCCTCGCGCGCAGCCACAAGCACGTTCAACGTGGCCGTGACGCAGTTCAGATTGGTGCCCACCGGATCGGCCACCGAACGCGGGACAGAGGCCAGCGCGGCCTCGTGGAATACGAATTCGATGCCCGCGCAGGCCCTGGCGCAGACGGCTGGATCGGTCAGGTCACCCTCAATAAACTCCATCGCCTCAAGCCCTACGAGGTTAGCCCGCTTCCCGGTTATGAAGTTATCGACGCCACGCACAGTTTCGCCACGCGCCAATAATGCCGCCGCAATCGAACGCCCGATAAATCCCGCTACTCCAGTTACCAGATACTTGGCCACGAAATCCTCCTCGATGCCTAACCCGCTGCTGCGCCTGGCGTACCTCTGCATTTCCGGTCCGCCGCGATGCAGGCCGCACATCTCAGGATACTGGAGCCCCGCCTTGAATGGATGTGATCCAGACTTTTCGCTCACCGGCGACTTACAATCGAGAACATGACTGCCACCTCGCCACACACGCTGACCGATCTGAAGCAAAGAGTTGAATCCCGTGAGGCCCGCGTGGGCATCGTCGGAATGGGGTATGTGGGACTGCCCCTGGCGCTGCTCTTCAGCGGCGAGCGCTTCCACGTCACCGGCTTTGACATCGCCCCAGACAAAGTTGCGGCGCTCAATGCCGGCAACTCTTACATCGTCCGCATTCTTCCCGCGATGATTCAGCAGGCGCAGCGCTCAGGCTTCCGCGCCACCGCCGACTACTCTGAAATCGCGCAGATGGATGCGGTCCTGATCTGCGTACCCACGCCCCTCAACGAATATCACGAGCCCGACCTCAGCTTTATCACCGGCACCGTGGAGGCTATCGCTCCCCACCTCCGCGAAGGCCAGCTGATCGTGCTTGAAAGCACCACTTATCCCGGCACGACCAATGAAGTTGTTGTTCCGCTGCTCGAAAAAGGCAATCCGCTGGGCCTGAAGGTTGCCCGCACTGTTGAGCAATCCGGTATCCATGTCGCCTTCTCGCCCGAGCGCGAAGACCCGGGCAACGACACTGTTTCCCGCCACGACATCCCCAAGGTGGTGGGGGGCTGCGGGCCCGCTGCCGCCGAGTTGGCCGCCACTCTTTACGGAACCATCTTCAGGCGCGTCGTTCGCGTCAGCAGCCCCGCCGTCGCCGAGATGACCAAGCTGCTTGAGAACATCTATCGGTGCGTCAATATCGCCATGGTCAACGAACTCAAACAACTCTGCATGCGCATGGGCATCGATATTCACGAAGTGATTGACGCCGCCCGTACCAAGCCCTTCGGGTTCCAGGCCTTCTATCCCGGCCCCGGCCTCGGAGGCCACTGCATTCCTATCGACCCGTTCTATCTATCGTGGAAGGCGAAACAATTCGACTTCCGTACTCGTTTCATCGAGTTGGCCGGCGAAGTCAACACCAACATGCCCTACTTCGTGATCGAGCAGGTGGCCTCTGCGCTCAACCAGCACTCCAAGTCGATTAAAGGATCGAAGGTCCTCGTCCTGGGCCTGGCCTACAAGCGCGACATCGACGACCTGCGCGAATCACCCTCCCTCACCATCATCGAACTGCTGCGCGCCAAAGGCGCCGCCGTTTCCTATAACGACCCCTACTTCCCCAAGGTGGGCCAGGGCCGCCATTACGCCCTGAACATGACCAACACGCCCCTGGAAAACCTCGCGCGCTTCGATGCCGTGGTGATTGTGACCGACCACAGCAGCTACGACTATCCCGCCATCGTCGCGCAGGCGCAGTTGGTCATCGACACCCGCAATGCGACCAAGGGCATCGTCTCGCCTAAGATTGTTCGCTGCTGATTTGGCGTCGGTTCCCAGCGGCTGAATTCCCCTGGGGGAGTGGGGAGACTTCAATCACTGTTAGTGGGTTCAGGGTTCAACTCAGATGGTTCAACCCTTGCCATATTTATTGATGGCGTTCGCAAACCCGGCGCCGCCTGCCGCAAGGTCTGCCGGTGTCATGGTTGGTTCAACGCTGATGCTCGCGTTAAACGCCAAGAACCACGGCTCTGCAATGGCCGGCAACTGGGACGAATCGGTCATATCGAACACAACAAATGCGGTGCGTTTGCCGTCTTTCGCCGCGAAATAAGCGGCCTCCGGTTTCATGTCAGCCAGGATCTGCTGCACTTTCGATCCCAGCGTTCCGTCCTTTACCGCCGCGTTCGCAACCTCGACATCCATACTAGCCGTAAGCAACATGCGCATACTCTTGCCACCTCCAGGGGCTGTCGCAGTATACATGCGGATATCTGTAGACAAGCTACGATATTCGCGCTGCCGACTTGCATTCTGTGCGGCGCAGCGTTGCGCTCTTTCGGCCCATGCCCGCGCGACGTTCCACACCCCCATCGTGTATTGTGAGTTCGTTCGCTTATGATTCTCCTCTCCGCCACGCTGGCCGAGCCGCAGCACTTCTCCCCGTGGGAGCGGGCTCTTTTTGCCGGGCTGGTTCTGCTCTCGATCACGCTCTTCTGGCGTCGTTTCTCCATTGTGCTGCGCAAGATCCTGCAATCTAAAAAAGACGCCGATTTCCGTCTTTTCCCGCTTGGCCGCCGCATGTGGGACTTCTTCTGGGAAGTGCTGTGCCAGGCTAAAGTGATTCGCCAGCGGCCTCTGCCGGGCATTGCGCACGCATTTGTCTTCTGGGCGTTCTGCGCCTTTGCCCTGGTCACGCTCAACCACTGCGCGGTGGGCCTCGGCATCGGCTTTCTGTCCCCATCGAGCCTTGCTGGGCGCGCCTATTCCTACATTGCCGCGACCTTTGCCGTGGCCTGCGCTGCGGGTATTCTCGGCCTCTTCGTGCGCCGCTTCCTCGTCCGTCCCCGGTGGCTCGGTCAAAAGCTTTCGTGGGAATCCGGCTTTATTGCCTTGCTGATCTTTGTCCTGATGGCCACTTATCTGGCAGCGTTCTTTGTGACGGACGCCAGCCCCGCGGCGCGCGCCCTCTGGTGGCTGCATACGCTGGCCCTGCTCACGTTTTTGCCCGTCATTCCCCACACCAAGCATCTTCACCTGCTGCTTAGCCCCGCTACTGTCTTTCTTTCCCGAGGCGGCTTCAGCCACATTCCTCCCCTCGCCGGCGATGAAGATTTTGGCCTCGTTGCCGGTACCGATCTCACGCGGCTGGTGAGCCTTCAGGCCTACTCGTGCGTGGAGTGTGGACGTTGCACGGAGCATTGCCCCGCCGCCAACACCGGAAAGCTGCTCAACCCTAAAGAGATCGTTCTCGGCCTGCGCGGCTACCTCAATGAGTACGGCCCATCGTCCGCCGAGCCCCTCATCGGCAAATACAATCCGCAGGAAGCGCCCTTCCAGTGCACCACCTGCGGCGCGTGTGAGTTCCAGTGCCCCGTCGGCATTGAGCACCTGCCGATTCTCGTTGGCCTTCGCCGCGGTGCGGTCAACACCGGCGCGTGGGAAAGCGATTATGGCTCCCGGCTCTTTCTGGCCCTCGAACGCGGTTCCAACGCCCTGGGCTTACCGGCCGGCGATCGCGACAAGTTTATCCAGAAGCAGGGGCTGCCCATTTTTGACGGCTCGCAAGAGTATTGCCTGTGGCTCGGCTGCATGGGCGGCTACGACCCCAAGGGCCGCGAGATCGTTGCCGACTTCGCTCGCGTGATGAACTACCTTGGGGCCAGCTACGGCGTGCTGCGCAAGGAAAAATGCACCGGTGATCCGGTCCGACGCCTGGGCAACGATCTCCTCTTCCAGCAACTGGCCGAGGCGAATCTCGAGATACTCAGCCAATCCAAAGTGAAAAGAATCGTCACCATTTGCCCGCATTGCGTGCGCACCATTCAGGAAGACTGGAGCGAGTTCGGCACACCACCTCCCGTGGAGCATCACAGCGAGTTTCTGGCTCGCTATGTGAACCAACTGCCGCGCGTTAAGGAGCAGGAAAAGATTGTTTATCACGACCCGTGCTACCTGGGCCGCTATCGCAATGTCTACGACCAGCCGCGCACCGTGGTGGCGCACGCTGGAGAACTGATTGAAGCGCCGCGCTCGCATGAACGCAGTTTTTGTTGCGGAGCCGGCGGCGGCTTGGCCTTCCTCGGCGAGGAGAAAGGCGAGCGGGTAAGCCACGTGCGCGCGGCGGAGCTGGCCGCCACGGGAGCCTCCACCGTAGGGACAGCCTGCCCGTTCTGCAACAGCATGTTCCGCGATGCCTTCGCAGCCACGGGCGAGGCTGCACCACAGTTGCTCGATATCGCGCAATTGACGGCGCGTGCCCTGCCCAATGACGCCGGTTAAGATGATCTGGAGCATTTCAGCATGAAAATCATTGTCGCCATCAAACAAGTCCCGGAGCGCGATGCCCCGATCCACATCGACGCCGGGGGCAAATGGATTGAAGAAGCCAACATTCAGTGGGCCATGAACGAGTCCGACGCGTACGCGCTCGAAGAAGCTCTGCAATTGAAGGAGAAGCACGGGGGCGAAGTCGTGGTGCTCAGCGCCGGGCCGGAACGAGCGGGCACGACTATCCGCGAAGCACTGGCCAAGGGCGCGGACAGGGCCATTCATATTGCGTGCGACGACCTGGGTGATCGCGACGCTCTCGGTGTGGCGCGCCTGCTGGCCGCAGCCATCAAGCCTGAGAATCCCGACCTGCTGCTTACCGGCCTGCAGTCCGACGATTTGGGCTACGGCCAGACCGGGGTAATCCTCGCTGAGTTGCTGGGCCTGCCCCATGCCTCGCTCATTCTCCACGTGGAGAAGACCGATGCAGGACTCACCGTGAAGCGCGAGCTTGAAGAAGGCTGGTTCCAGGATATCGAGCTGCCTATTCCTGCGGTGCTCTCGATGCAGTCCGGCGGCAGCAAGCTACGTTACGCCACGCTTATGGGCATCAAGCGCGCCCGTACCAAGGAAGTGCGCACGTTGTCGGCGGCTGAACTTGCTGCCCCGGTGGCCTCGTCCGCGCTATTGGAACGCATTGCGCTGCCGCAGAAACAGAAATCCACGCAGATCCTTTCCGGCACGGTGAAAGAAACCGCCGCGACACTCGTAGAAAAGCTGAAGTTCGAGGCCCGCATCCTATGAGCAGCATCCTGGTTGTGATTGAGCAGCGAGAAGCCCGCATCAGCCGCATCAGTTGGGAGGCCCTTGCAGCGGCGCAAAGCCTGGGCGCCCAGTTGGGGCTTCCCGTCGCAGCAACCATCCCTGGCGCGCAAACCGAATCCCTCGCAACAGAACTAGCCGGCAAAGCACTCGCCAAAGTGATTCGCGTGGAGCACCCGCTGCTGTCTGCTTACTCTCCCGATGGGTTTACTTTGGCGCTGGAGCAACTGGTTCGGACCGAGCAGCCGAGTTATGTGCTCTTTCCGCACTCCTACCAGGTGCGTGACTACACCCCAGCGCTTGCCGCACGCTTGGATCAGGTCCTGATCGGCGACGTAACCGGGATCGGCGAGGGGCCGACGTTTTTCCGCCAACTGATGCAGGGCCGCCTCAATGGAACTTATCGCCACACTGGCGGCGGTCCTTGCTTCATCTCAGTTCAATCGGGCGCCTTCCGCGCCGATACTGTCCAGGCAGGCTCGGCGCAAATCGAGCTCCTTACACCCATCATCGAGGCGGCACAGATTCGCACCCGCCCCGGTAAGCCATTCCGCGGATCGACGCAGACCGTTGACCTGGGTTCGGCGCAGCTCATCGTGAGCGTCGGCCGCGGCATTAAAGGCGCGGAGAACCTTTCCGTCGTAGAAGAACTGGCAGCGGCACTGGGCGCTGAGCTGGCTGCCTCACGCCCCATCTGCGACAACGGCTGGCTGCCCCTGGAGCGCCAGGTGGGCAGTTCCGGCCAGACTGTCTCGCCCAAACTTTATGTGGCCGTGGGAATTTCCGGAGCCATCCAGCACCTGGTGGGCATCAAGGGCTCCCAGTGTGTGGTGGCCATTAACAAAGACCCGGACGCACCCATCTTCGAAGTGGCCGACTACGGCATCGTCGGCGACCTTTTCGAGGTGGTTCCGGCTATCACTGAGGCGGTGAAGGCGGCAAAGCAGTAAGCGGACGCCTGGTCACTGCATCGCCAGCCGCCATCGGCCCGCTCTGGAAAAACGCCATCGACGCCTTCTACGCTTTACCACTTTACGGAGCAACAGAAATGTCGATCGAACGTAAGCCCATCGTCGTGGTTGGCAGCATCAATATGGATCTCGTGGCGCGGACGCCGCGCATTCCTCTTTCAGGCCAGTCGCTCATCGGCACCGGCTTTGACACCACTCCCGGCGGCAAAGGGGCCAACCAGGCCGTAGCCGTAGCCCGGCTTGGTTACCCCGTCCACATGGTCGGAGCTGTGGGCGAAGATGTCTTTGGCCAGGCACTTCTCGACAACCTGGCTGCTGCGGGTGTGGAAACGGCAGCCGTGGCGCGTGTTTCCGGACCTTCCGGCGTAGCGTCGATCCTGTTGGCGGAGAAGGGCGAAAATGCCATCGTCGCGGTTCCCGGCGCCAACGGCAAAGTCGAGCCGGAATCGATCGACCGCCAAGCCGCGCTGCTCCGCTCTGCAGCCATCGTGTTATGCCAATTGGAATTGCCGATGGAGACGGTGAACCGCACTCTCGCAGTGTGCGCGGAAGCCGGCGTGCCAGTGATTCTTGATCCAGCTCCGGCCGCGCCCATCGCCAGGGAGGTTTGGCAGGAGGTTGCGTGGTTCACCCCCAACGATACTGAAGCGGCGTTCTATGTTGGCGGCGCAATGCCTCCGAAGGCCGCAGCGCGAGAGTTGCTGGCGCGAGGGCTCAAAGGCGTGGCGCTGAAGCGCGGCTCCGATGGCGCCTATGTTGCCGTGGCAGGTGACGAAGCGGCCTGGGTCAAGCCTTTCCGCGTGCAAGCGGTGGACACCGTGGGCGCCGGCGACTGCTTCAACGCCGCTTTCGCCGTGGCGCTTATTGAAGGCCTCGATCCATGGACGGCGGCCCGCTTCGCCTCTGCCGCGGCGGCTATTTCTGTTACCCGACACGGCGCACAGGCCTCCATGCCATCGCGGGCGGAAGTGGATGCACTGTTTGCCCAAGCCGGATAGCCAGCGCAGAGAATCAGTCTATTGCCCTATTTATCGAGCCTGCAGCAAGTTGAGGTAGAGGAAATGAGCTCAATGATTCGCACCACATGCCTGGGAATTCTTGCCGGAGCGATGGCTCTCGGCGCGAGTGCGCAGGACACCCAGTTTGCGCCCCGCGACCAGCAGATCCCGCCGCCCGTCTGCATGAACTTGCACAATGCCTGGGAAGGTCCGACGGCCGGTTGCCCGCCCTTCATGCATGATCGCTGGATCAGCGACCTGCAACATTGGCGCGCGGAGCGCCGTATTCGCATCACCTACGATCCCGCTCGCTATGAACTGCCAGCCCTTCGCTGGACACAGTCCAGCTTTATTCAGCCGCAGATGATGGTTCACGACCGCTACTTCTACTCGCCCTCGACCGGTCATTACACGGTGGACCGCTATCTTGACGATCTTGAAAAGCGTTACGGCGGCATCGACGCGGTGCTGATCTGGTCTACCTATCCGAACATGGGAATCGACGACCGCAATCAGCTTGAAATGGTCCAGTCCATGCCCGGCGGCGTTGAGGGCGTGCGGCAATTGGTCGCTGACTTTCACCGCCGCGGCGTACGCGTGCTCTTCCCCATGATGATGTGGGACGAGGGAACCCACCAGCCCTCGGAGAACTGGCCGCAGGCCATTGCCGCGCTGATGAAGCAGATCGACGCCGATGGCATCAACGGCGACACGCAGGATGGTGTGCCGCTTGGTTTCTCGCTGGCCGCAGACCAGTCAGGCCATCCGCTGGCCTTTGAACCCGAAGGCGGTCCCAGCGACGAGGCTCTCAGTTGGAACGTGCTGACCTGGGGTCAGTACAATTTTCCGTTTATCCCCGAGGTCGACCGTTACAAGTGGCTTGAAACCCGCCACATGGTGAACATCAGCGACCGCTGGAACATGGATAAGGCCAATGACCTGCAATATGCCTTCTTCAACGGAGTGGGCTGGGAAAGCTGGGAGAATATCTGGGGCATCTGGAACGGCATCACTCCCCGCGATGCGGAGGCTACGCGCCGTGTGGCGGCCATCGAGCGCGGAACAGCGCCGTTCCTGGTCAGCCCCGAGTGGGAGCCGCTTTATCCCATGCACAACTATGGCGTGTATGCCAGCCGCTGGCCGTTAGACCACGAGACTCTGTGGACCATTGTGAACCGCGTCCGCTACGACATTGGCGGGCGGCAGATGGATGTGCCGCTTACACCAGGAATGCGCTACTTCGACCTTTACCACGGCGTGGAATTGAAGCCGGAGACCGATGGGGCATGGTCTGTGTTGAGCTTCAACATTGAAGGGGACGGATACGGCGCCATTCTGGCCACTCCCAACGAACCTGGGGATGCGATCAAGACCCTGATGCAACGCATGGGCGCGATGACCAAAACCCCACTGGCAAGCTATTCCCATGAATGGACCGTTCTGCCGCAATCTATCGTGGCAATTCCGCCCACCAAACCCGCGGCTGAAGCGCCTGCGGGTATGGTGCGAATTCCCGGCGGCGCGTTTGTTTTCAGGGTTCGCGGCACAGAGATCGAAGGCGAAAGCGACCCTGGCGTCGATGTGCAATATCCGTGGGAAGACTCACCGCGCCGTTTTCATGAGCAAGAGATGGCAGTCAATCCATTCTTCATTGATAAGTTTCCCGTGACCAACGCAGAGTTCAAGCAGTTTCTGGATGCCACGCACTACGTACCGACGGACAAGCTCAACTTTCTGCATGACTGGAAGGGTGGAACCTATCCGCAGGGATGGGACAACAGGCCGGTCACCTGGGTGGCGCTGGAGGATGCGCGGGCCTATGCGCAATGGGCGGGCAAGCGACTGCCCCACGAATGGGAATGGCAGTTTGCCGCGCAAGGCACTGACGCGCGCGCCTATCCATGGGGCGACCAATGGAACGCGGCTAATGTGCCCACCCCGGACACAAGCCGATCGATGCGCGGCCCTGACCCGGTCGATGCGCATCCCCAGGGAGCCAGTCCTTATGGCGTAATGGACATGGTGGGCAACGTGTGGCAATGGACCGAGGAGTTCACCGACGAACATACTCGCGCGGCCATTGTGCGGGGCGGCGAATATTACCAGCCGCAGGGTTCCATCTGGTATTTCCCCCAGGCATACCGCAACGATGAACACAGCAAGGTGCTGCTGATGGCGCCGTCCTACGACCGCTCCGGCGGGGTTGGTTTCCGCTGTGTGCGCGACGCGCAATGAGCATCGAAGAATAGAGTGTGCGAGAGGCTGATTTCGAATTCAATCCCCGAGGTGAATCATGAGTGAATCCGAGATGGTGAAGGCCGCTGACGGCCATGAGCTGGATGTGTATGTTGCCCGCCCTGCGGGTGCGCCCATTGCAGGATTGGTCGTGATCCAGGAGATCTTTGGCGTCAACAAACACATCCGGTCGGTCGCTGATGGATACGCCAGGGACGGCTTTCTGGCTGTTGCACCGGCGCTGTTCGATCGCGTAGAGAAGGGCGTCGAACTCACCTACGAGGGTGAGGACAGGCAAAGAGGAATGGCCCTCATGCAAAAATTGGACGTCTCCACGGCGCTCAAGGATGTGGAGGCGGCCCTTGCCTTTGTGCGCCAGCAGACGGGCAAGAAGGCAGGCGTAATCGGCTACTGCTATGGGGGCCTGCTGGCATGGTTAAGCGCGGCACGGCTCGATCCGGATGCGGCCGTGGGCTACTACGCGGGCGGCATCGGGAACTTTGCGTCCGAATCGCCAAAGGCTCCGGTGCAGTTGCACTTCGGCAAGCTGGATACGCACATTCCCGCCGAGCAAGTGGCCAAGGTCAGCACGGCACATCCTGAGGTGGAGATTCACTGGTACCAGGACGCGGGGCACGGCTTCAACTGCGAGATGCGTTCCGCCTATCACCCTGAATCAGCGGCCCTGGCGCGTAGCCGCGCACTTGCATTTCTGAAGCAGCATCTTGCCTAATACCCTGACCGTATAAGTTCGCTGCGGTGATTTGTGGCTTCCCAGGTCTCAAAATCGAGACCTTGGGCACCCAACATTGATGCAAATAGGTTAGAGGGTTTCCCTCAGGCTACCTCGTTCTCCAACGTCCCTATTGGCTCGATGGTGATGCGAATCCGGTCGCCGCTCTGCAACGTGAAGGTCGGGGACGGCACGATCCCCGTACCCGTCATCAGGAAACATCCGTGCGGGAATGAGTTTTCGCGGAAGAGATAATCGATCAACGTTTGTGTATCGCGTTTCAACTCCGCCAATCCCACCGAGCCCGAAAACTCAACCCGATCATGGCGAAGAATCTCAAGCATGATTTCGGTCGAGTGCGGCAAGGGAGTCGCGCTCACCAGAATCCCCGGCCCGAGTGCGCAACTGCCGTTGTACACCTTGGCCTGCGGCAGATAGAGCGGGTTCTCGCCCTCGATGTCCCGCGAACTCATATCGTTGCCGATGGTGTAGCCGTTGATTTTTCCTCCGGGACTGATGACCAACGTCAGTTCAGGTTCGGGCACCGACCAATGCGCATCGGCCCGAATCCTCACCTTGCCGCCCGTGCCCACGGTACGAGCCGCGGTGGATTTGAAAAATAACTCCGGCCTCTCGGCCGAATACACGCGATCGTAGAAGTCACCTCCGCCGGCGTTTTTTGCTTCCTCCATCCGCGCCCCCCGGCTGCGAGTGTAGGTCACGCCTGCGGCCCACACCTCCTGTTTGCCGATAGGTGCAAGCAACTCGGACGAATAAAACTCCTGGGTCGGCTCCTGGGCAGCAATCAACGTGGTCAAAAGTTCAGGCAGTTTCTCTCGCGCCAACAGAGAGTCCCAGAAAGGCCTGCCGATGCTGAAATACTGACCATCCTCTTCGACAAACGAGCCGCCTTTGGTGCGGAAAAGCTTCATGTTGGACTGCCCTCCGGCATCTGTCCTTCATGGTAAACGGAGGTGCTACATTGCGACTCCCCAGAAAAGTATGAATTTCTTCACCAGTTTCCGCCCGTTCGCAGCGGGGGGCTACTCGCACCAAGCGTTGAAGTTTCCCGCCCTCACCGCCGCAGACAGCGCATCGATATCCGGCGCCAGCACGCGGTCCCGGTCGAGGCGGGAGACCACGCCGCGCACAGCTGTATGTGCCTGCTCAATCTGCAGCCCCGCCTTAAGCGGCCTGCGGAACTCCAACCCTTGCGCCGCGCACATCAGCTCGATGGCCACCACGCGCTCGGCGTTCTCCACGATCTGGCGCAGTTTCAGCGCCCCGGTCATGCCCATTGAGACGTGGTCCTCCTTGCCTCCGTCGGTGGGAATGCTGCCCGTGGAAGCCGGGTGGGAGAGCACCTGGCACTCGTTGATAAGCGCCGCCGCTACAATCTGCGCAATCATGAATCCCGACGACAGCCCCGGGTCGTTGGAGAGAAAGGCCGGCAGCCCCTCGTTGATGTCGGGATTCAACAGCCGGTCGATGCGCCGCTCCGTAATTCCCGCCAGATCGGTGAGCGCCAGGGCCGCGTAGTCGAATGCGTAGGCCAGCGGCGCCCCGTGAAAATTTCCTCCCGAAACGACTCCGTGGTTGAGATCTTTGGAGGAGGGTCGCGGGAATACCAGGGGATTATCCGTAGCCGAGCCGGCCTCAACCTCCAACACGGACGCCACGTGGGCCAGCACATCGCGCACGGCGCCGTGTACTTGCGGCATGCAGCGCAGGCAATATGCATCCTGCACCCGTGAATCCCGCACCCGATGCGACTCGCGAATCTCAGAATCCGCAAGCAACCGCATCAAGTGGGCAGCCGCGGCAATCTGGCCGGCATGAGGCCGGGCCTGGTGGATGCGCGGGTCGAAGGCCGCGGGCGTGCCCATCAGTGCTTCCAGCGACATGGCGCCTGCAACGTCGGCCAACTGCACCAGGCGCTGAGCGCGCGCCACCGCCAGTGCACCAACGGCGGTCATCGCCTGCGTTCCGTTCAGCAAGGCGAGGCCTTCCTTGGCGGCCAACTGCAGCGGCAGCAGCCCAGCGCGCCGCAGAGCTTCGCCTCCGCTTATGCGCTCGCCCTTGTAAAACGCCTCACCCTCGCCAATCACCACCAACGCCACATGGGCCAATGGAGCGAGGTCGCCGCTGGCTCCTACGGAACCCTTTTCTGGAATCACCGGGTGTACCCCGGCATTCAGAAGCGCCACCAGCAGTTCCGGCAGTTCAGTCCGAACGCCGCTGAATCCCTTGGCCAGAACATTGGCGCGCAGCAGCAGCATGGCCCTCGATTCACCTTCAGACAGTGGCTGGCCAACCCCGCCTGCATGGCTGCGGACCAGATTGATTTGCAACTCGGTCAACTTCTCCGCGGGAATCCGCACGTCTGACAGCTTGCCGAACCCGGTGTTCACGCCATAGACCGACTGGCCCGCCGCCAGAATCTGCTCGATCCACGCCCGCCCTTCGGCTACCCGCGTCAGAGCGCCACCGTCGATTGCAACCGGGCAAGCCTGGAGCGATACCGCCTCAATCTGCGCCAGCGTGAGAGGCTGGCCGCTTAGAATCACAGTTTCCATGTGACCGATGCTAGGCCTGCCGCCGATTCGGGTCCAGTACGATTACGCGTGAGAGCTTGGCTTAGAGGGTGGATTCACCTATGATTGCGAATCATGGCAATGGATTCCACTACGCTGCTGGATATCTACGGCAGAAAGCTGCTGGACGAGCTACAGGACAACGCGCGCCTCAGCCTGGCGGAGCTGGGCCGGCGCATTGGCCTTTCGCCCACGGCCACGGCCGAGAGGCTCAGGCAGATGGAAGAGACTGGAATTCTGCGCGGCTTTACGGTCGCCATCGACCGCGAGGCGCTCGGCCTTGAGGTGATGGCTTTCATCCGCATGAGTTGCGGCGGGCAGAATTATCACCGCCTGCTCGAATATGTGCAGACCCTGGAAGAAGTCCGCGAATGCCACCACCTGACCGGCGGGGACGATTTTCTGCTCAAGGTCACCACCACAAATATGGCCAACCTTGAAGCACTGATCGAGGCACTACTGCCCTACGGCAACCCAGTCACCAGCCTCGTACTCTCCTCGCCTGTGGAGCATCGAAAGTATGCGGTCACCGGCAAACTGACTACGGTTACACAGCGACCGTCTCGCCGCCGCTGAATCCGGTTGAACATCCCGTCGCACGCGCCGCATCCAGCACCGGCTAGGACACAGGCTCCGGTGCGGCAGCATCCGCTTTCAACTCAGTCCCCGTTTTCGATTCAGCGTCAGGGCTGGCTTCCGCAATGGGCTCCGATTTGGATTGCTCAGCCGCCGGCTCGGAGGTCCCACCCGGTCCCGGATCTGGCTCTGGTTCCGGCTCCGGTTTTTCCACCAGCCCCAGAATCCTTCTATTCCGTTCCTCGTCTGTTCCGGAGCCCGCAAAGTCGTCGAAAGCCCGGTCTGTAACGCGGATAATCCACTGGCGAATGAGTGCCGCACCTTCCGTCGCGCCTGCCTTGGGGTGCTTCAGGCAGCACTCCCACTCCAGCACCGCCCAGCCTGGAAAATCGTATTGTGCCATCTTGCTGAAGATGGAGCGGAAATCCACCTGGCCATCGCCCAGCGAACGGAAGCGGCCCGGCCTGTCGATCCAATCCTGATAGCCGCCGTAGACGCCGCTTCGCCCACTGGGCCGGAATTCGGCGTCTTTCACATGGAAGGCGCGGATGCGGTCGTGGTAGATGTCAAGAAAGGCCAGATAGTCCAACTGCTGCAGGACCATGTGGCTGGGATCGTAGAGAATGTTAGCGCGCGGATGATCGTCTACCACCTTCAGGAAGCGCTCAAAGGTGACGCCATCATGCAGGTCCTCGCCAGGGTGCAGTTCGAAGCAGACATCCACGCCCGCTTCGTCAAAGGCTTGCAGGATGGGGAGCCACCTCCGGCCAAGTTCAGCGAACGCCTCGTCGATGAGCCCCGCCGGCCGTTGTGGCCAGGGGTAGAAATAGGGCCACGCCAGCGCGCCTGAAAAAGTGGCATGCGCTTTCAGTCCCAGGTTGCGGCTGGCCTTCGCCGCCCATTCCATTTGCTGCACGGCCCAGGCCTGCCGCGCCTTGGGGTCGCCCGCCAACTCTGCCGGCGCAAAGCCTTCCAGCAGGACATCGAAGGCCGGATTGCTGGCGACAAGTTGTCCTTGCAGGTGGGTGGAAAGCTCGGTCAGGGCGAGTCCCGCCTGGTGCAGTTCCCCCAGGATGTCGTCGCAATAGGTCTTGCTTTCCGCGCCCAGTTTCAAGTCGAACAGGCGGCTATCCCAGCTTGGAATCTGTACCCCGACAAACCCCATTTCCGCCGCCCAATGCGCGATCCCGTCCAGGCTGTTGAAGGGCGCCTTATCGTCGGCAAACTGCGCCAGGAAGATTCCCGGCCCCATGATCGTCTTCATGTCCCTACTCCTTCAAGCGCAACTCGTCCGTCTAAAAATCAATCCAGCCCTTGCTCCGGCTGCTCTCAATGGCGCGGTCGATGAACCGCATCCCACGCACTCCGGCAGTAATTCCAGGCAGCGTCCTCGGCATGGGATTCGGCTCTTCTTGTTGCCATGCCGTCAAGCCATCGGCAAACTCGCGATACAGTACCGCAAACGCTTCCAGGTAGCCCTCGGGATGGCCTATGGGCAGGCGCGTCACTGCACGCGCGTCGTGCCCCAGGTAGTGCCCGGCGGCATGACGAATCTCTTCCGGCCCGTCAAGCCACTTGATCCTCAGCCGGTTCGGGTCTTCCTGCCGCCAGTCCAGCGACCCGGCCTCGCCATAGACGCGCAGGCGCAGCCCGTTCGCTTCACCCGCAGCCACCTGCGAGGCCATCAGCACGCCGCTGGCGCCATTGTTCACGTTCACCAGGACAGTGCAATCATCGTCCACCAGCCGTCCCTGCACCACCGAACGCAGCGAGGCATGCAGGCTGGTTACTTCGAGGCCGGTCACGTACTCCAGCAGATGAAAAGCATGCACGCCGATATCGCCAATGCATCCGCCCGGGCCGTTCAGCGCCGGATCAGTGCGCCACTCCGCCTGCTTTTTGCCCGCCGTGGTGGCGTCCAAAGGACGGCTTAACCAGCCTTGCAGGTATTCCACAACAAACTTGCGAATCTTTCCAAGCTTCCCGGCGGCACAGAGCGTGCGCGCCTCGCGCACCAGCGCATAACCCGCGTAGGTGTGCGTCAATCCGTAGGGCAAGCCGGACCTTTGCACCGCCCGCTCCAGAGTGATTGCCTCGGCGTAGGTGGCCGTGGCCGGCTTGTCGCTCATCACTGGGAAACCGGCTTCGAGCGCCGCCTCCGCGACGGGCAGGTGGAGATGATTGGGTGTAACGATGGATACAAAATCGATGGCGTCGGGACGATTTCTTTCCGCCTTAAGCATCGTCCGGTAGTTCGCATAGGCCCGTTCCGGCTCGATCCGGTAGGACTCCCCGGCTGCCCGCGAGCGCTCTGCCGACTGAGAAAATGCTCCGGCTACAAGCTCGATCCTGCCATCCAGCTCGGCCGCAATGCGGTGCACAGGGCCAATAAATGCTCCCGGGCCTCCGCCCACCATTCCCATTCGCAATTTGCGTTGCTGTGCGATCCTTGCCTCCATTACGGGCTTTCACGTCTGAATGCGGGAGCGGCGTTCAGCCTTGCCTACCAGACCAGGGGTACCAGGCGGTACTTCACGCGCTCCCGATATTCCCCATACCCCGCCAGATGCCCAATTAGAAACGTCTCCTCTTGCAACAGCCTCAAAATTATGACCAAGGCCATGGTGAACACGGTCAGCAACCCCCACAATGAGCCGAGACCCAGCGGTATTCCCATAAGCATCACCAGTGACCCAAGATACATCGGGTGGCGAACCAGCGCATACGGTCCTGAGGTAACCAGCTTCTGCCCGGCTGCAACTTCGATCACTCCCGAGGTGAAGGAATTCTCTTTGAACACAAGGTAGACGAATACGAATCCAAGTACAACGAGTACATCACCGGCAATCGCCACCCACGCCGGGACCTGCGACCACCGGAAGCGATGATCCAGCGCAGGAACAACAAACATGGCTACGAACGCGACCACGCCGAACGATTGAATGACTTTTTGGCCTTTTTCTTTCTCCGCTACTTTCACCCTCCGTTCAAGTAATTCCGGGTCGGTTTTCATCAGAACTACGGTGATGATGGTTACCGGCACAAAGAAGCTGATCATGCAGAGCCACGCCTGCCAGTAATGCAGCGTCCAGGCGGGCAGAAAGACCAGCAACGGCAGGGTAATCATCATACGCATCAACCCCGCCAGCGCCTTGCGATTTACATCCGTCATTCCCGGTCTCTCCCCCGCCGCATTGCCTGGCTACCAGTCGGTCAAAGTGCCGTCAAGCTTGCGGTTTATGGGCAGATACGCCCTCTGGTATGGATATTTTGCCGCCAGAGCCTCGTCGAGGTCTACGCCCAGTCCGGGCGCATCGCCCGCATCCAGCATCCCATGCTTGAACGTGTAGTGATGCGGAAAGACTGCGTCCGTCTGCTCGTTGGGCTGCATGTGTTCCTGGATGCCGAAGTTATGAATTGCCGTATCAAAGTGCAGCGCCGCAGCCATGCACACCGGCGACATATCTGTGGCCCCGTGGCAACCTGTGCGCACATGATAGAGCGCGCCAAAATCCGCCACCCTCTTCAAGTGCGTCAATCCGCCTGCGTGCGATGGCGTCATGCGGATGTAGTCGATCCACTGGTTACGGATCAGATCATGGGCATCCCAGATGCTGTTAAAGACCTCGCCCACCGCGATGGGTGTGGTGGTGTGTTCGCGGATGACCTTGAATCCCTGCTGCAACTCAGCCGGCGTCGGGTCCTCAAGCCAGAAAAGGTGAAAGGGCTCCAGTTCCTTGCCCAATCGCGCAGCTTCAATCGGCGTGAGCCGGTGGTGGCAGTCGTGGAGCAGGTGCATCTCCTCGCCGAACACGTCGCGCACCCGCGCGAACAGCCTTGGCACGTGGCGCAGATAGGGCTCGGTGGCCCACTCATATTCAGAGGGCAGTCCGCGCTCGGCAGGTTCGTATTTCTCCCCACTTTTGGCAATTCCATAGGTCGCCGCCAGCCCCGGAATTCCGCTCTGTACCCGAATGGCCTTGTAGCCCATCTCTCGTTGCCGGGCCACATCTTCCAGTGCGTGGTCGATGTCTTTGCCGTTGGCGTGGGCATACGCCAGCACACCCTTGCGGCATTTGCCGCCCAGCAGGTTGTACACCGGCGTATTAAGCGCTTTGCCCTTGATGTCCCACAGCGCAAGGTCCACGGCGCCAATCGCCGCCATCGTGACAGGCCCCCGCCGCCAGTAGGCTCCGCGATAGAGATACTGCCAGATGTCCTCGATCTCAAATGGGTGGCGGCCGATGATGCAGGGAATCACGTGGTCGCTGAGATAGCTGGCTACGGCCAGCTCGCGCCCGTTCAGCGTGCCGTCTCCCAGCCCATAGATGCCCTCGCCGGTCTCAATCTTCAGGGTCACGAAGTTGCGTCCTGGCGATGTGATGTTCACAGATGCGCGCGTAATCTTCATTGCTCAGCCGCCCCATCCCTGCTGCCTGCGTTTCGCTCCGCTGACCAGCGAACTGGTCTTGGGCCGCCCCAAGAAATTTACCACGCACGACGGATTTAATTTGGCCGGCCAGTCATCGCCGCTCTGCCGCGCAATGCGATACAGTTTCAGTGGACGATGGACGACGACTTATGGACCCACTACTGATCCCCGACACCAACCGCCGCTGGGATTGCCTTAGTCTCGGCGAAGTGATGCTGCGTCTCGATCCGGGCGAGGGCCGCATTCACACCACACGCCATTTTCAGGTATGGGAGGGCGGCGGCGAGTATAACGTGGCACGCGGCCTGCGCCGCTGCTTCGGCCTTCGCACCGCCATTGCCACAGCGCTCGCGGACAACCCCGTGGGCCGCCTGGTAGAGGACCTAATCCTGCAAGGCGGTGTCGATACATCGCTCCTCAGGTGGGTTCCCGACGATGGTGTGGGACGAACTGTGCGTAACGGCCTCAACTTCACCGAGCGTGGCTTCGGCCTGCGCGCGGCAGCCGGATGCTCTGATCGCGGCCACACTGCCATCAGCCAGCTTCTGCCCGGCGACTTCGATTGGGAGACTCTCTTCGGCATCAACAATGGCGCGCGCTGGTTTCATACCGGCGGCATCTTCGCCGCACTATCTGACTCCACTGCGGCAGTGGCCGCTGGGGCCATGGACGCCGCGCGCCGTCATTCAACGCCTGTCTCCTATGATTTGAACTACCGCGCCTCTCTTTGGAAGAGCATTGGCGGCAAGGCCAAGGCGCAGGAGGTGAACCGCGCGCTGGTCCGCAAAGTCGACCTGCTGCTTGGCAACGAAGAGGACTTCTCCGCCATGTTGGGCGTGGAGATCAAAGGTGTCGGCGAGGACTTTGCCGAGTTACCGATCGCGAGTTATGAGGCTATGCTGCGCGAAGTCGCGGCGGCGTATCCAAACTTGAAGCTCATTGCCACTACCCTGCGCACCGCGCACACAGCGAGCCGCAACGCCTGGGGCGCAATTGCGCTCTACCAGGACCAGATCGTCCACGTAGCCCAACGCGACGTCGACATTTACGACCGAGTGGGTGGCGGCGACAGCTTTGCCTCCGGCCTCATCTATGGTCTGCTCGCAGCCAAGCCCATCGAGTGGGCTGTGCGTTGCGGCGTGGCCCACGGGGCTCTGGCCATGACTACTCCGGGCGACACCAGCATGGCCACATTGGCTGAAGTGGAACGCGTCATCAAAGGCGGCTCGGCACGCATTGCACGATAGAGGAGAACATGCCTGAAACCACACAGCAAATCATTGAACGCGTCGGCCTGATTCCCGTGTTGCGCGCCCACAATGCAGGCCAGGCCCACGCCATGGTGCAGGCCATGCTTGCCGGCGGCGTCTCGGTTGTTGAAGTCACCATGACGGTTCCCGGCGCTGTCGACCTGCTGCGCGAGCTGAAGCGCGAGTATGGCGGGCAGTTGATGCTCGGCTCGGGCACAGTCACTACCGCCGAGGAAGCAGAATCTACCATCGACGCCGGCGCGGAGTTCGTGGTCAGCCCCAGTTTCCATCCCGAAGTGGTGAACCGGACGCGTGCCCTCGGCAAGGTCGCCATTCCCGGTGCGCTCACGCCCTCTGAGGTGATCACTGCCTGGAATGCCGGCGCGGACTACGTAAAGATATTTCCGTGCTCTGCGGTGGGCGGCGCCAGCTATCTGAAGGCTCTGCTTGCGCCTTTCCCGTTCCTCAAACTCATTCCTACTGGCGGCGTCACCCTGCAAACCGCGGAGAGCTTTTTCCGCGCCGGTGCACGCGCCCTTGGCGTGGGCAGCGACCTGGTGAACCTAGCCGCCATCGACCGCGGAACCCCGGAGACCATCACCGAAGCCGCGCGTGCCTATCTGCAAGTGCTGGCAAAGGTGCGAGCGGAAATGCATCCAGCAAAGTAAGTCCGGGCAATGCGGTCAAGACCTGGGACGAAACGCGCTAAAGCTTGTAGGCCTTCTTTACCAGCCCCGTTGTCAGTTCGTGCGCCAGTTCCACGGCTTCATCTTCCTCGATGCGATGCTCCGCCACCAGTCGCGCCAGGAACCCTGCATCCATCCTCCGCGCCACGTCGTGTCGTGCTGGAATCGAGAGGAACGCCCGCGTGTCGTCGTTGAATCCCACGGTGTTGTAGAAGCCTGCTGTTTCCGTCACCTGTTCGCGGAAGCGCCGCATCCCCTCCGGGCTGTCGAAGAACCACCACGGCGGACCCAGCTTCAAGCATGGATAGTGCCCCGCCAGCGGCGCGAGTTCCCTGCTGTATGCCGTCTCGTCCAGCGTAAACAGAATGATGGTTAACGCCGTCTCATTGCCGAAGCGATTCAGCAGCGGCCGCAGCGCTTCTACATAGCCAGTGGGCTGCGGAATATCGGCGCCCATGTCGCGCCCGTAGCGCGCAAAGATCTGCGCGTTGTGGTTGCGCACCGAGCCGGGATGAATCTGCATCACCAGCCCGTCTTCCAGGCTCATGCGCGCCATTTCGGTGAGCATCTGCGCCCGGAACTGCTCCTGCTGCGCGGCATCGGCTTCCCCGGCCAGCACCTTGCCAAACAGCCACTCCGCCTCCGCTTCAGCCATGTCCGCGGTTTGCGCAGTGGGATGGCCGTGATCCGTCGCCGTCCCGCCCAGTGTCTTGAAGAACTGCCGTCGTGCTGCCAGCGCGCGCAGATAGCCTCGCCAGGTTGCCGTGTCCTCGCCGGTCAAAGCGCCCAGCGTATCTACATTCTTTCGGAAGCCTGCAAAATCCGGGTCGACAACCGAGTCGGGTCGAAACGTGGGCACGATTCTTCCCTTCCATCCCGAAGCGCGTATTGCAGCATGGTCCGCCAGGGAGTCGAGTGGCGAATCCGTGGTTGCCAGCACCTCCATATTGAAACGCTCGTACAGCGCGCGCGGCAGAAACTCCTTCGTCGCGAGCTTGCTCTCGATCGCCTCGTAATACATGTCCGCCGTGGCCGCCGACAGGCGCTCGGTCATGCCAAAAAGTTCCTGGAAGGCAAAGTCCAGCCACAGCCGCGTAGGCGTGCCGCGAAACAGGTGATAGTGGCTCGCAAAGATGCGCCACACCTTGCGCGGCTCGGCAATTGGCTTGCTTCCGATCTCCAGTTCGTCAAATGAAATTCCCTGGCTGTACAGCATGCGGAAGACGTAGTGATCCGGCTGCACGAACAAAGCCACCGGGTCGGGGAACGGCTGGTTGCGCGCAAACCACCCTGCCTGCGTGTGTCCGTGCGGGCTCACCAGGGGCAGTCCCCGGATTCCTTCATACAACCGCTTTGCAATCGCCCGCGTTCCTTCCTCCGCCGGGAAAAGCCTGTCCTCGTGCAGCAGCGCCATCGCACTCTCCTTATGCTTCCGCTCTCCAGTATCGTCCATGCTGCCGCCCGCGTGTATACTGCGGCTGCCCAATGAAACGATCTACCATGGCGCTGGCGGAGGCAAGGTGAGCACGTTACGCATCGCTCTCCGCGACTATGCGGATTTTGAAAATGCTCTCGGCGAAGAGGCGCAGCTCTTCGAGGCACTGCATCCAGGCGCACGCGTTGGACTGGTCCCGACCGGAATTCACGAACTCTACCATGGCACCATCGCTGCCGATGGTCTCCGCAAAGGCCGCTTTGATCTGGCACTGCTGGTGACCGACTGGCTGGCCGAGGGCATGGCTACCGGCGCGCTCGAAGATCTGCAGCCCTGGCAGGAACGGCTTCCGATTCCCGATTGGCCCAATGGTTGGGCACGCTCACTTGTGCGTCCCCTCCAGTTCGGCGGGCGGCTCTCCTCGCTTCCCTGGCACGACGGCCCTGAGTGCCTCGTCTATCGAAGCGATCTCTTCGCCGATCCGGGCCATCGCGCCGCCTTTCGCGCTCAATTCGGTCGCGAACTCGCTCCGCCCACCAACTGGCGGCACTTCGAAGAGACGGCCCGCTTCTTCACCAATCCGGACGCCAACCTCTACGGCACTGTCTTTGCCGCCTTCCCTGACGGGCACAACACTCTCTACGACTTTGCCCTTCAGGTTTGGAGCCGCGGCGGCGAGCTTCTTGACTCCGCGGGGCAACCCGTACTCGTTACCCCAAAGGTGGTCGCGGCGCTCGATTTCTACCGCCGTGTAGTTCGTGATCACGCGCTCTGCCATCCGCGTTCGCCACAGCTTGACTCCACGCAATCCGGCGACGTCTTCCTCTCCGGCGAGGTGGCCATGATGGTCAACTGGTTTGGGTTTGCCACGCGTTCCGGCCTCGTCGAAGATGCTCTCGGTAGCAAGATGGCGATTGCACCCATCCCCGCGGACGAGGGATGCAAGGCTGTCTCGCTCTCGGTGTTTTGGGCACTGGCCATGGGCTCCGGATCGCAAAACAAGGAACTGGCGTGGGAGTTCCTGCGCTTTATCACCAGCCCCGAGCGCGACCTAGGCATCGTACGCCACGGCCCGGTGGGAGTCCGGCTCTCCAGCTGGCGCAACCCCGCACTGCAAACGCGGATTCCCGTCTATTGCGAACTCGAAACGATCTCGCTGGGCGCGCGCCAACTCCCTGTCGGTCCACACATGGCCGCCTTCGCCGCCGTCATCGATGCGGTAATCACTCGCGCTCTCACCACCGACGACGCCACACTCGCTATCCTTGAAGCAGCGCAAAGCGAAGTTGCGCAAAAAGGAATCACTTTTCCATGAGACTCGTATCTTTCTCCGCGTCCGATGGTCGCATCCGTCCCGGAGTTTTGCGCGATGACAACTCGGTGGTCGACCTGGCCGCACACGGCTATGCGAATGCACGCGCCGTGATCGCCGCCGGACTTGCCATCCCACCCACGGGCCCGTTGATCGCGGCGGACAAGATCCGGCTCCACGCGCCGCTCTCTGATCCGCCTCGTGTTTTCGCCATCGGCCTCAACTATCGCGACCACGCCCGGGAGTCGGGCATGGCTATTCCTACGGTGCCGGTAGTCTTCTTCAAGCTGTCCAGCGCCATTATCGGCCCCGGCGAACAGATCATCCTGCCCTGCAACTCCACCGAGCCCGACTACGAGGCTGAGTTGGCCTTCGTTATCGGCAAGGGCGGCTTTCGCATACCCGCCGCCTCCTGGCGCGAGCACGTTTACGGCTACACCATCGTCAACGATGTCAGCGCGCGCGATGTCCAGTTCGCCACTTCGCAATGGTCGATGGCCAAGAGCTTTCCGACCTTCTGCCCGCTCGGCCCGGCCATCGTCACCGCCGATGAAATTGCCGACCCCCATCAGCTTGCCATCGCCCTCACAATCGACGGCATTGTCCATCAAAGTTCGAACACCCGCGAACTGATCTTCAAAGTGCCCGACCTGATCGAGCACCTCTCTTCCATCACACCGCTGCTGCCCGGCGACATTGTCTCCACGGGAACGCCCTCCGGCGTCGGCCTCGGCCGCACTCCCAAGCGCTGGCTCAAGCCCGGCGAAACCGTCACAATCACGGTGGAAGGAATCGGTTCCCTCACCAATTCTGTGCGCGCTGAGTAATACTTCGGTCCCCTGCTTAACCGCCTTGCCCCGATGTTCGATAATTCCAACTGACATGGAACTTACCGGACTCTCTTTCATTGGCAATTACCGCGGCTCTTCGACGGGCGCGGGATTTCAGGCCGCCAACCCTCAGACCGGAGCGACCCTGCAGCCCGCCTTCCACTCCGCCACCCCGGAGGAAGTCGACCGCGCCGTCCGGCTTGCCGCCGAAGCTTTCACCCCCTACTCCCAAACCAGCGGCAAAGCGCGAGCGGCATTCCTCCGTCGCGTCGCTGATGGTTTCGAAGTCCATCGCCAGGAACTGGCCGAACGGGCGCATCTTGAAACTGCATTGCCCATGCCCCGCCTGCTGGGGGAGGTGGGTCGCACTGCCGGGCAGTTGCGCATGTTTGCCGGGGTGGTGGAAGAGGGATCCTGGGTGCAGGCCCGCATTGATCCCGCACTGCCCGAGCGCCAGCCCCAGCCGCGCCCCGATCTTCGCTCAATGTTGCGGCCTCTCGGCCCGGTTGTCGTCTTCGGAGCCAGCAACTTCCCGCTCGCTTTCTCCGTTGCAGGGGGAGACACCGCGTCCGCGCTTGCTGCAGGCTGTCCCGTGGTGGTCAAGGCCCACCCCGCGCACCCTGGGACAAGCGAGCTCGCCGCACAGATTCTCTCTGAGGCCATTGCTGCGGAGGGCCTGCACCCCGGCGTCTTCTCCCTGCTCTTCGACCGGGGACTGGAGGCGGGAACAGCACTGGTGCAGCATCCGCTTGTCTGCGCTGTGGCGTTTACCGGCTCGCTCCGCGCAGGCCGCGCGCTGATGGACCTGGCCGCTGCCCGTCCCCATCCCATCCCCTGCTTCACCGAGATGTCCAGCGGAAACCCGGTCTTCGTGCTGCCGGGAGCACTGCGCAAAGGTGCGGGCGCTTTGGCCAAGAGCCTCTTCGCATCGTTCACACTGGGCGCGGGCCAGTTCTGCACCAAGCCGGGCATTGTCCTTGTCCCCGATACGGAGGAAACGGGCGACTTCACGCTGGAACTGGCCGGACAGGTGGATCTCTCCGGTTCCTTCACCCTGCTCACAGCCGGAATCGCTCGCGAATACAGCCGCGCAACCCAGGCTCGGGCATCGCAGGCGACGCTTTCAGCCCATTCGAAGGAGCCGGAGCATACTTCCGCATTCTCTGCCAGGGCCGCGCTCTTTGAAGCCAAGCTGGACAAGCTGCTGGCGGACCCGTCGCTCGCGGATGAGATCTTTGGCCCGGACACGCTGTTGGTCCACTGCGGCAAACCGAAGGACTTTCTGCGCGCCGCTGCCGCACTGGACGGACACCTGACCGCTACGCTGTTCGGCGACGAAGAGGACCTCGCGGCCAACCGCGAGCTGATTCACATCCTCGAACAGAAGGCCGGGCGCCTGATCTTCAACGCCTTCCCTACGGGCGTCGAAGTGACCCACGCCATGGTTCACGGTGGACCGTATCCATCAACGTCGGACCCGCGCTTTACTTCGGTCGGCTCACTGGCGATTTACCGCTTTGCGCGCCCTGTCTGCTTTCAGGGTTTCCCGGATGCGATGCTTCCGCCGGAGTTGCAGGATGCGAATCCGCTTGGCATCGCACGGCTGCGTGACGGCAAGCCGGAGATTCAGTAACGGTCCGACCAAGTGATTCTGTGCTTCGCCGGAAGCGGTCACGGAGGAAAGTGGCTCCGAGGACACTGTTTTCTAGAGTTTTTAGCTGTTTTGGGGCTGAAAACGGCAGAAAATTGAGTAGTTCTGTTTACCGATGAGTACATAGGTGTAATTTCCAAGCTGTTCATTGCATTTAGGTTACTGGAAACGTGGCGCCCCAAAAGCGGGCTTTGGAGGGGGGAGGGGGTGGGTACCCTTCACGGGTACAGACCGGGGGGATATCGTACGTTTTAGACCGGGCGCATCTCCGACACTGCAAGCGAAGGGGTGAGGACGTAGAAGATTCTCATGCCTTGGAAAACGAGCAGTGTGATGGACGAGAA
>Ga0181535_10001919_pt1 | contig 26118 bp, 13 predicted proteins | sample PEATcosm2014_Bin_44_FD_119774 | JGI IMG/M metagenome (GOLD analysis project Ga0181535, IMG submission 119774) | Peatland microbial communities from MTU Mesocosm Facility, Houghton, MI, USA - PEATcosm2014_Bin17_30_metaG | ecosystem: Environmental > Terrestrial > Soil > Wetlands > Peat | place...
AAGGCGAGCGGGACCATGGCACTTTCCCTGCTGGCACAGTGTCCATGTGGCCGTTCAGCAGCAGGCTCTTGCCACGGCCCCTCCCACGAAGTCGCGCGCTAAGATTCTTTCGCGCGCGGTACCTGCGGGTCGTCCTCACCAGCGGATTTCCCGATTTCTCGATAAATTCTGTGGAGTATAGCTCGGTGTGGACACCCTCGGCTCGGAAAAAGGCTTGGAGCAAATGTTGCGCTGGTGTCTCCCCTCCGCCGGGCGGGACGGCCACACTATTGGTTTGGACCAGTTGCTGCAGCAATCGTTTCAGTTCGCCCCGGAGCGGTCGAATCAGTTTGCGGGCGTCGTTCGCGCTCGTGAAGCTCATCGAAGGCCGCTCTCGGGTTTCAGATCCCCACACATGTTTCGGATGCCTCCCTGCCAATTCCAGGACGCCCAGAGATTACCGTAACGCAATGAAACGAAATGAGCAGCGCCATCCCCCGGGGGCCGACGCTTCGGGTTTTCCGCAGGAAACCTCGGAAACCGGGCGGCTCTTCGCAAGTTGCGGATAGGACTGCCCAATATCGTTGCTGACGGACCGCCACCGCCCGGAGGAAATTCGACATGATAAGGGAATCCGAGCTTTTTTGCTTGACATTGCGAACGATAAATCGTAAAAAAACAGACACGAATGAAACATATCACAATCGATTGAAACAGAAACTGTCCACCACAAAAGCAAACAGCCGCAGCATTTCATGGAGCCAGAAACACTTCAACATTGAGGGGGCAGCACAAATGAGACAGGCGGATAAAAGCCCAAATGCAGGACGTCGACTCGTCAACCGCGCACAATTCACACCCGCTTTTCTCTTCTTGTCACTCTTCGTTCTGGTGTTGTGGACGACGACAGCGTTTGGCCAGTACACCACGGCGCGTCTGAGCGGAACGGTCCAAGACAACTCCGGTGCGGCTGTTCCTGGGGCGACGGTGACCGTCGAACAGGTCGAAACCGGATATAAGCAGCAGGTCAAATCCGGAGCAGCAGGGGAATACCTGTTTCCAAGCCTTCCGGTTGGCGAGTACCAGTTGACGGTTGAAATGACCGGGTTTAATACCTACCTGCAAAAAGGGATCGCTTTGCAAGTGGGTCAAGCTGCTACGCAGCAGATTAAGCTGGTGGTCGGAACTGTAACCCAGCAGGTCACAGTGGAGGGCAACACAAACCAGGTGACCACGGACGATGCGGCGATCATCCAGGTTATCGATCAGAAAAGCATGGAAAGCATGCCCTTGAATGGCCGCGAGGCGCAACAGTTGGTCTTCCTGGTTCCCGGCGCAGTTAACGTTTCAAGTCAGAACTGCGGCGCCAATTGCGAAGGTGGCGTTCTGCCCGGTGAGCAATATGCGAAAGTCAATGGCGGCGGCTCCAACGGAGTCTATTACCTGCTGGACGGCGTTGACTACAACGATATGTATATCAACACCAATCTGCCTTTTCCCAGCCCGGACGCCCTGCAGGAATTCAACGTGCAGACCGATAACATGAGTGCCGCTTACGGGAACGCAACGGGCGGAGTAGCGAACGTCGTCACTAAGTCCGGGACCGACAAGATTCATGGCGACGTCTTTGAATATCTTCGCAACTTTGACATGGATGCCAAGAACTACTTTGCCACTTCTCCCGATCCGCTGAAGCAGAATCAGTTTGGGGGAACCATCGGCGGACCTATCCTGAAAGGCAAGCTGTTCTATTTCGGCTCCTATCAAGGCACACGTCAAAATACTTCCGCAAATGGTCTAAGTTCCCAGGTGCCAACGCAGGCCGAGCGTAACGGAGATTTCTCGGCCCTTCTTCCAGGGACCGTGTTGACGAACCCCGATCCTACTTCGCCCTATCAATTCAACAGCAATAATATGATCAGTCCTGCGGCCTTTGACCCAACGGCCCTCTATTTACTGAATCACATTCCTCTGCCGAATGCCCCGCAACTTGGGCCAAACTATTTGACGTACAACGGTGCTCCATCTATCCAGGATACCGACGAATACCTGGTCAAGATAGACTATAACCTGGGTAAACATCATCTTAGTGGGCACTATTTCCAACTCCACTATAAGGTCCCGATTATCATCCCGCCAACGAGTAACATCCTTGAAGGGAATGACGAAGATCCACAAGACCAGAAGCTAAAGAATATCAGTATGGTCGACATCTACACGATTTCGCCCAACACTCTTCTCAACAGCTATTTCGGATTGACTAGGAAGGTCGGTCTGACGGAATCGCCTGCAAACTTCAGCATCGCTCAGGCGGGCGCAAATATTGCCCAGCCCACAAATTTCCCGGCAACACTCAACGTCAATGTATCCGGCGAATTCACGGTAGGGGAGCAGCCGTCTCCTGGAACATGGAACCATAGCGACATATCCGATCGAGAAATCGCTACCCTTGTCAAGGGACCAAATGAACTCCAGTTCGGGGGCGAATGGGAGCACTTTAACCTTCCCATGGGTAACTCCTATCAGGCGGATGGCAACTACACCTTCGGTGGTGATCAGAGCGGTAACAATCTCTCCGATTTTCTGCTGGGAGATGCATCCGCCTTCGTTCAGGCAGGTGGTCTGTATCTGAACTTCAGCGGAAATGACTGGAGCTTCTTCGTTCAAGACAATTGGCACACGACCTCCCGGCTCACACTGAACGCAGGCGTACGCTGGGATCCATTCTTCCCTTACACGGATAGCGAGGGACGGGTTGGATGTTTTGTGCCGGGAGCGCAATCGACGCGCTACCCGAATGCGCCTCAGGATCTGCTCTTCGGCGGGAGCCATCACGATGCTGGATGTCCAACGTCATCGATCTACAACAACCTGAGTAATATTGGCCCGCGTGTAGGATTTGCCTATCAGTTGACTGCCGATGGCAAGACAAGCATTCGTGGAGGGGCAGGATTTTACTATCAAGCACCGAATGGGGTGGCGTTTGAAGATGTCGTTGGGATTCCTCCGTTCGCTCCTATCATCAGCATCACGAACACCAATTTCACCAATCCCTACGCGGCTGCAGGTGTAGCAAACCCATTCCCCGGATCGTTCGGACCGATCAATCCGGGTTCTTCCGCTACGTTTCCGCAGGACATCTCATTTACACAGATCTTCGACAGACATTTCCGCCTGCCCCGCATCCTGACGTATAACCTGACCATGGAGCGCGGATTTGGCTCCAGTTGGTTTATACGGGCAGAGTATGCGGGAAATCATGGAAGTCACCTCGGTGGCACCGGAGACCAGGAGGCAGGGCTGCTCCAGTTGAACCCCTCGGTTTACATTCCAGGGCAGTCGACTGAGGCCAATATTCAATCGCGGCTTCTCTATCCAAACTACGGGTTCATCGCTTCAATCAACTCCGGAATCAACAGCAACTACAATGCTGGCCAGTTGGAGCTCGAAAAGCGCCTCAGCTACGGCCTCTCTTTCCAAACTAACTTCACCTGGTCGCGTTCGTTGAATGACTACGGTCCCAATGGACAGCCTGGGATATTTGGAGTCTACGGCATCAATACCTGCGGCTGTGGCCGCTCACTCGACTATGGTCCGGACGCCGGAGACGATAACAAGGTCTTCCGATTGTCTGGGAACTATGCTTTCCCTCGCGCTCCATTCAAAGGTATCGCGGATAACGCGGTCAACGGTTGGAACCTGAGTTACATCACGAACTGGCAAACGGGATTTCCATTCACTTCTTTTGCGGAAGATGACAATTCCTTCAGTGCGATGGGGAATGATCGTCCCGACATTACTGTTGCAAACATTGGGCAGACCAAGCTCAGTTCCGGGCGCTCCCACGCCGCGCTAATCAATGAATGGTTCAATACCGCCGATTTTGTTCCCAATGCAATCGGAACCTACGGAAACATCGGGAAGAATTCTCTTCGTGGTCCCCGGCTCTTCACAGAGGATTTGGCTCTATTGAAGGCCGGAAAGGCTGGCGAACGCATTGGGTATGAGTTCCGGGCAGAGTTCTACAACGCGTTCAACAATGTCAATTTTGGGAATCCCGATGCTGGGCTTCAGGATAGCAATTTTGGACAAATCAGCTCTGCCGGAGACCCTCGAATTCTCCAGATGGCGCTGAAACTCAACTTCTAATAGATCTTCGACTAACCAGGGTGCCTGGGTGAAGTGTAAGATGGCGGTCACGCTGCTTACACATGCCTTGGCACCACTTTTATTTCGGAGAGTGCTGTACTTGTGCCGACGCACGAGCGGGCAGCGACACAGAGTTTCAACCGAGGAAGTTCAATGAGCTACATCGGCACGCGGAGTAAATCTAGGTTGCAAGAAAAGAGCTTTCGTAGGCTTCAGGTCGCCGGAATACTATGCTGCATGTGCGTGACGAGTGCAATTTCTGCGCACACACAGATCAGCAAGCCCTACGTGGAAGAATCGTTGACGCAGCCTTCGCGGGATGTTGCTTGGAAGGAGTACCAAATCCAGCAGTATTTACTCAAACGCATCCCTCCGTTGCCCGCTCTTGAAACGTCTGCCGGCTGGACTACGGAAGAAGAACGGGTGCGCAAGCACATACTCAACGATGTCGTCTATTATGGCTGGCCGCGGGAATGGGTGGATGCTGCGCCGAAGTTTGAAGAAGTTGGGATTATTGAGAGTAACCGCGGCTACCGCATTCACAAATTGCGCTTTGAAGTTGTGCCAGGTTTCTCTTCGACCGCGCTTCTCTATGAGCCAACCAAAGTCACCGGCCGAGCACCCGCCGTTCTGAACCTTCTCGGGCATGAGCCCGAGGGGATTGACGTCGAATACGAACAAAAGCGCTGCATCAATTTCGCCAAACGCGGAATCATCGCGCTGGACCTTGAGTTTCTCGGTTTCGGAGAGCTCACGAACCCCGAAAACGCTCACGATTTTGCTTCCCAATTGAATCTCGTAGGCTCCAATGCCGTGGGCATTTTCTATCTTTCCATGCGGCGCGGGTTGGATTATCTGAGCAATTTACACGAGGTCGATACGACGCGGATCGGCGTAACGGGGCTTTCCGGAGGAGGATGGCAAACGGTGATTTTGAGTGCCCTCGATCCGGGTGTCGCCGTCGAAGTCGAGGTCGCTGGTATCGGTTCGCGCGAATCGAATCTTACCCATCCAGTGGATACAGATGAAATTGAGGAGGATGCCCCTGACTTGATGGAGGGGCAAGACTATCCTGAATTGATCGCATTACGGGCGCCCCGCCCCACAATGGTGATCCACAATGGTGATCCACAATGGCCTTGATAGCTGCTGCTTTCGGGCGCCCTTGGTGAAGCCATACTTATACGACAATGTGAAGCCGTTTTTCAAACTCTATGAGGCTGCAGACGAACTTGCTTGGGGGGAGAATCTCGATCCGGGTACCCATAACTATCAGTTAGAGAACAGGGAACGGGCTTACCGCTTTTTCAGCACGCATTTTAAATTGCCGGTGTTAGACGGTGAGATATTCAGTGACGGTGAGATCCGGACTCCGCAGGATTTGGCGATCGGAGTGCCCGCCGATAACTTGACCTTTGTGACCCTGGCAAGAAAGTTGGCGCAGCAGATACAGCGTGAACCAATTCCGAAAGGTAATGCAGCGGACCAGGCCTGGGCAAAAGTACAGCGGGAAAAGTTGGAGTCTATTGTCCGGTATATGCCGGTCTCTCTTGTGCGGTCTCTGCCTCTGGATAACGGCAACAACTTCGATTTTCGCACATTGTCGTATCGCTTCGATTTTTCAAACGAACTCAGCGCAAACGGCGTCTTGTTTCGGGAGAGTGCGGCGCCGGAGAATGCGCCGGCAACCATCGTGCTCAATGACAAAGGCTACAAGGCAGCTGGCGATGTAGTGGCCCAGCATATCGACCGCGGCGAACGAGTGCTGGCGCTCGATCTGTTCTTCAATGACGACCAATTTCCAAATCGCGTGTCCTGGGAGTTACTGGCAGATAGTAGCGGTGCGCGTCCTTTAGGTTTGGAAGCCGCGCAATTGGCGGCGGTGGCAGACTGGCTTCGCATTTCGACAGGTCATCCAGTGCAGGTGGAGACAGACGGAATTCGCAGCCAGGTAATTGCCCTGACGGCAGCTGCCATTGCACCGGAGGACTTTTCTGCGGTAGTAAGCCGGAACGCCCTGAAGTCTCTGGCCTACCTGATTGATAAGCCGGTTCCGTTTCGCTCCGCTCCTGAACTCTTTTGCCTCGACCTCTATCGCTACTTCGACATTGATACGCTCGAAGCGCTTGCTGCTCCGGGAAAGATATCCACGGTCAATACTCTGAGGTAAAACACCGCAAGCTGACGGTTGCCCTGGCTGCGTTCGTGCTATCGGAATTGATGCTGAGTTGTTTTGGGGCATGAGGTCTTTTCAGTGTGTTTGTTGAATGACTGTTTCTATGTAATGGATTCTTAAACATGCCGCCCTCCGCCAACGATCGCGGCTACTTGCAATGTATTAATCATTTCTTCGAACGATGCTGCATAGTTAGTAAATATGTCTTGAATATCTATAACAAACTGTCAGTGTTGAACAAGATTATCTTGACATGTTAGGAGTTATTTGAGACTATCGATCCCACTTTTCCGAGCATTCTTTCCCCGGTTATCCACTGAAAAGCTCGGATACTCAACAGCGAATTGAGTAACACAAACCGTCACTCGGCATAAGCTGCGCTTATGCAGCGATGAACGACCGCCTTTTTAGAAACCTCCGAGTAGAACGCAAGGTCAAGTTGCGTCGCACGTCAGCTTTTGGTGACCGATTTGACGCCTAAGCTGCGCGGCGCCATTCTGCGAATTGAGCGGTGGGTGGCAAGGAATGAGCGGCACAGGATAGTGCGATTCGAGTTACTTCTCTCTTCACCTTGTGACCGCCGAAAGGAAGACGCATGAAGCTCTCTAGTCGTGGTCTGCTCATCTTGACGTGTTTAACCTCGGTCACCGAGGTTTGTATCGCCCAATCGACAATGGTTCCATGGCCGACTCGCTCTGCAGATAACTCGAGAAGTGGATGGAATTCTCAAGAGACTGTATTGACACAGGCTTCGGTCGGGACCAAGGGAATTGTCCAGGCCCCAACAATTCCGGTTATCGGCGATGCGCGCGGCGTAGAGGCCCAGCCGCTGATCTTGCCCAATGTGAAAACTTCGCTTGGGACGCGCGACGTAATGGTGCTTCCATCGATGGCCGATGTGGCGCGGGGTCGACGCGCACGACGGCTCCAGCATCTGGCAGGTGTCGCTGGGTATGCCTATCACCGGATCGCAATCGATCGACTCGCATAACATCAATCAGCATTGGGGTTGCATCTCAACGGGAGTGATTGATCCAGACACGCAGCGCCTGTATCAGACCTGCTGGGTTTCGCAAGACGATACCGGGAAACCGCAAACGGGACGCTACTTCATGTTCGTGCTCAACGTGGCGGATGGAAGTCAGGTAGTTCCCCCCGTATTGATCCAGGAACCAAGTGGAAACCACATCTTCAATTCACAGATGCGCAAACAGCGATCGTCGCTGGTCGAAACGAATGTTAATGGTGTGAAGACGGTATTGGGGTGCTCGGGGACGATCTTCGAAACCGGCACTGGCGCCTCCGGCTTTTGTTTTGCTTTCGATGTGGCAGGCAATTCGATAAGCGCGATGCTGGCGACGACGGCGGGCGAGGGCGCTGGTATATGGATGGCTGGACAAGGCGCTGCAGCAGATGCCCAAGGCTTCTTGTACGTTCTCACCGGCAATGGTGACTTCGACGGTGTAAGTCAATGGGGTGAGTCATTCCTCAAGTTAAAGTACACGCCGTCTTCAGGAGGATCTCCGGCCTCTCTCAAGGTGGTTGACCACTGGACGCCGTGGACCGACCTGGCTAGATCGGGTCAAAAGGCAGCGGCAGCTGCGCGGTTGGCGGGCGTGAGTGCTGCCTCCGCAGCTCTCACGCCTGTGGGCAGTGGAATGAGCATGCCGCTAAAGAATGCCAGGCTCGTGGCGCACATCAATGATCAAGGGACCCCAACCGTCCTCGTGTTTCCGCAGATGGCGATCGGCGCATGGTCGGACGAGGACTGGGGGTCGGCTGGCCCGGCCTGTATCTTCTCGATCGGCGTATGTATTGCGACCGGAAAGGACGGAATCGCGTACCCCATCAAAACGGCTAAGCTTGGCGGAACGACCCTCAAGGATCTCGCGACTCCTAAGACGAACTGCGCCAAACTTGCGGCGCCGCCTGTCTGGCTGACCATGAGCCCGGGCCCCGTCGATCCCTGCCCAACAAATCCCCAGACATTAAACTTCTTTCCTTTAGGCGATACGGCCCATCTCCACATGACCCCGGTCCAGTTCTTCGACCCTCTGCTTCAATCGTGGACGATTTTTGCGTGGGGCGAGAATTCGCAACTGCATAAGTGGAAGGTTAGCTCAACCGGAAATCTGACCTATGTTGCGCAAGGCCACGAATTCGCAAGCGACAATGTACGCCAGAATCCTCCGGGAGGGATGCCGGGAGGATTCTGTTCCGGCTCAAGCAATGGAGCGGATCCTGATTCGGCGATCCTCGTCTGCACGATCCCATACGGCAACGCAAACGCCAACATCGTGAACGGGCGCCTGCTTGTCTACGATCCAGTGCACCTCGCTCCGGATGGGTCGCTGAAAGTCCTGTGGGACTCGCAACAATTTAACATCCAGTTTCTGTTCAACAAGTTTGACCCGCCCGTTATTGACGGTGGTCAGATCTATGTGCCGAACTATAACGGCGGCGTAGACCTTTATCGGCTAACTCCCTGACAAAGCCACTTCAGGGTGGGAATAGCGAAGAGCAAGCACTTCCGTAAGGACGCAGCCGGGAGGCCTCGGGACGCAAGTCGACTTCTTAGAAACTTCGCCAATCTCCCAAGCGCGCGGCTATTCGAAGAGGACCGTCGAACGCTCCCAAAGAACCGATTCTGATCCTTTCCCCTGGTCTGGCCCAGGCCGGTGCATGCTTGCGGGCCTTATGTGAGCGCCTGCACGGGTGATCCCAATTGCTCAGTCAGTCTTCACGGAAAGGATCATGATTGAAATACATCGTTATGCGTCTGGCCCGCCTCTTCATTGCGGGAGATAAATGGAAATGACATACATGGATTAGAGGTTTCTGCTCACCGGAAGCACAAAGGGTCTCGGCCGCAAGATCGCAGAGATTATGCCAGGCGCGGGACACCGGGTCATCGCAACGGCGAGAACACCAGATCGCTTGCAGGGTATTGTGCGGCTTCACCAGGTGAGCGCGCGGGTTACAAGTGTGGCCGAAAAGACGAATGAAAAGATCACATTCAGTCCCTGTCGATTCGGTTCAAAGCAGGTGTACTCATATGCAGGTTCACGCCCCTCCGTGTTTTTTGTTCCCGAAACTGCACCGTTTCTCCAATGTTGCCACCGTCTACCTGCGAGGAGCCCAACGGGCCCTATTCCTGGCGGGGTTCGCGCTTCTTACCCTCTCCGGGCGTCTTTCGGTCGCCGGACAGATCCTGGACCTTACTCAGAAAAGCCTTGAAGACCTGATGAGCATCGAAGTGACCTCCGTATCCAAGAAGGAGCAGAAAACTTCCCAGGCTGCCGCGGCTATCTTCGTCATCTCCCGTGAGGATATCGGCCACTCCGGCGCACTTAACATCCCTGACCTGCTCCGCATGGTTCCCGGCCTTGACGTTGCGCAGATCGACGCAGGCAAATGGGCCATCAGCGCGCGTGGTTTCAACGGCCAATACTCCAATAAGCTCCTGGTCCTTGTTGACGGCCGCACGGTATACACGCCGATCTTCGGCGGCGTCTTCTGGGACTCGCAGAATGTTCCCCTCGCTAACATCGAACGTATTGAAGTCATTCGCGGCCCCGGGGCTGCCGTCTGGGGATCGAATGCTGTGAACGGTGTGATCAACATCATCACGCTCAAAGCTGGAGATACCCAGGGAGGTTCCATTACCGCCAGTGCGGGGAACGGCAGTATCGGGCCGGAAATAATAAGTTACGGTGGCAAGGTCCGTGCCCTCGGGGCCTATCGTGTATCTGCAGAAGGTTTCCAAGTTAACGCCCTGCCTACGTTCGCCGGGCTGGACGGCCATGACGACTGGCGCCTCGTTCTAGGCAGATTCCGCACCGATACCGCCCTCACCGTGAAAAACTCCCTCACCACCGAGGGAGAAATCTACCATGGCAATGCGGGAGAGTTAGCCTTCATACCAGTATCCCTGGAGCCGCCGGAGAATGCGACCGTCGCTCTGCGCGACCGCTTCTCGGGCGCTAGTCTGCTTGCGCGGTGGAATCGTACCATCTCGCCAGGATCGGAGACTTCTCTCCAGGTCTACTTCGACCGCACCAATCGCGGCGACTCTTCCTATGGCTTCGGCCTGAACACCTTCGACGCCGACTTTCAGCACCATTTTGTCTGGGGCGCGAGACAGGATATCGTCTGGGGGCTCGGCTACCGGCTCAGTAAGGACGACATTGATCCAACCTTCCGAATTTTCGCCACTCCTCAGAACCGCGGTACTCAGCTCTTCAGTTCGTTTGCGCAGGACGAGATCGCCATTCGCCCAGACCGCGTTCTCCTAAGCCTGGGCGCGCGCGTCGAGCATAACGATTACAACGGATTTGACTACCAGCCTTCCGTCCGCCTGGTATGGACCCCGGACAACAAGAACTCGATCTGGGGTGCAGTCTCTCACGCCGACCGCACTCCCGCCCGCAGTGACACCGATTTCCGCGTGAATTTCGAGGCTCTCCCTGGACCTGGCAACGTTCCCATCCTTGTGAGTCTGTTTGGGAATCCAAACCAGAAGAACGAGCAGCTAACGGCACTTGAAAGCGGCTACCGGACCACGCTGAGCAACCGGTTCTCGCTGGATTCGACCGTTTTCTACAACCGGTATCGCGACCTGGTGTCGCAAGAGCCTGGAGCCACGCAGACTGAGACGAATCCTGCGCCAGTTCATCTGCTCATCCCCACCTATTTTGGCAACGGTCTTTACGGAGAAGCGCAGGGCATTGAAGCCTTCGCAAACTGGAAGGTGACAAGGCTCTGGACTCTCAGTCCCGGCTATTCGTTTTTCTCTTTGCATCTTCACAAATTTGCCGGTAGCCAAGACTCCGGAACCGCCTCGGGAACTGAAGGCGGGACTCCCGATCACCAGGCGCAACTGCGTTCAAGCTTGGACCTGCCATGGAAGCTCCAGTGGAATGCCTCGGCGTACTTTGTCAACCGCCTCCCAGCCCAGTCCATTCCCTCGTACACACGGCTTGACACCGGATTGACTTGGCACGCGCAAGAACGCGTCTCGCTCAGTGTTGTGGGGCAAAATCTCTTGAAAGACCTTCACCCAGAATTCACCGGCCCCGATACCACAGTGCAATCCGGCCTGATGCGGCGTGTGGCCTACGGCAAGATTACGTGGTCCTTCTGAGCAGGAGGTCGTTTATCTACCGGGGACCAAACAATTCGGCTTTCAAGACACCGTCTGGGCGAACCTGCATTTCTGCTCGTCTACTCGCACTCCTGTGTATCGCCCTGCTTTTTCCAGGCCTGTCGCAGTCTGCCGCTACCCAATCCGCTCCCGAAGAGTACCAGGTGAAGGCTGCGTTTCTTTTCCACTTCGCGCAGTTTGTCGATTGGCCTGCCGGCGTCCTGAACAGCGGCGATCCCTCTCTGAATCTCTGCATCTTCGACGACGAGCCACGCCGCCAGGAACTTCAAAGCACCATCGATGGAAAGGCCATCGGAGCCCGGATATTCCATGTCCGACTGATAAGCCAACCGCAGGAGATCCCGGGCTGCAACATCCTCTTCCTCAGCCGCGACGAAGCCGGGCGCCAAACTGCAATCCTAAAGGGCCTCCGCGGGATGCCCGTTCTCACTGTGGGAGAAACTGCGAACTTCCTGTCAGACGGCGGGATGATCCGCTTCCACATTGCGGATGACAAAATTCGCTTCGACATTAACCTGAGTGGCGCCGAATCGTCCCATCTCAAAATCAGCTCCCGGCTGTTGCTCCTGGCCACCTTGGTGACTCAAAGCGGCACCGCGGATCGGGGGAGGTGAAGCGGTGCGGATCAGAGACTTCTCCATCCGTTTCAACCTGAGCCTCCTCGTTATCTCCGCGAGCGCGCTCGCCGTCCTGCTCGCTTCTCTTGGATTCGCCATCTATGAGTGGCAGAGTTATCGTGCGAGCGCCGTTCGCGAACTCACTGCCTTGGCCGACACCCTCGGCGCAAACACCGCTGCTTCTCTTGCCTTCAACGATCAGCGCACCGCCAAAGAGATGCTAAGCGCCCTCGCCACCGAACCGAGTGTTTTTGTCGCTTGCCTCTACGACAACCAGGGACGTGTATTTGCCGACTACCGCAGATCTGGCGGACCAAACACTCCGCTCCTTCCTGTGCTGCGCAGTGACGGAGCCTACTATGACCGCGAATCCCTCACTCTCTTTCGCGGTGTCGTCCTCAAGGGAGAGCGCACCGGGTCAATAGCCCTCGTCTTCGATTTGCGCGGCTTTCGCTCGCGGCTTCTCGAATATGCAAAGATCGCGATGCTAGTTCTTTTTGTCTCAGTTCTCGCCACTTTTCTTGCGTCTCTTCGCCTTGCGCAATCCATCGCGCACCCCTTGGTACAACTGGCCGCTGTAGCCCACCGCATTTCGACCGGGAAGGACTATTCCGTGCGCGCTGGAGTTGCCGGAGGGGAAACCGGCCTTCTCGTCGATTCTTTCAATGAGATGCTTTCCCAGATCGAATCACGCGATCGGGCTCTCAAAGGTGCACTGAGATCTCTTCAGGAGAGTGAAGAGCGCTATGCCCTCGCCGCCCGTGGCGCCAACGACGGCCTCTGGGACTGGAATCTCGTTACCGGTGAAATCTACTTTTCTCCACGCTGGGGGCAGATGCTCGGTTACTCAGAGAGTGAGTGCTGGACCACACCGGAACAGTGGTTCAGCCACATCCATGCAGAAGACCGCGAGCGGGTTCGCGCCGCGATTACAGCGCATCGCGACGGCAAAACCCCGGAATTCGTAAGTGAATACCGCATGCGTAAGAAATCCGGCGGCTATATCTGGACGCTTAGTCGCGGTATCGCGGTCCGCGATCCGGCCGGCAAGGCAATCCGCATGGCCGGCTCACAGACGGATATTACGGAAGGCAAAATCGTCGACCCGCTCACGCGCCTCCCGAACCGTCCCTACTTCATGGACCGCCTCGGGTCCGCGATCGAGACTGCTCGGCAGCAAAAGAAGCTCTTCGCTGTCCTGTTCGTCGACCTCGACCAGTTCAAACTGGTCAACGACAGCCTCGGACATGCAGCTGGCGACGAGTTGCTCATCGATTTCGCCGGGCGGCTGCGTGCCGGCGTCCGCTCCAATTCACGTCGGAATGGCTCTGCGGAATCCGTTGTGGCGCGTATCGGGGGAGACGAGTTCGCGATCTTCCTCGGTCAGATCCAGTGTGAGACCGACGCCTCTACGATCGCAACCCGTGTTCTCAAGCGGCTCGGCGAGCCGTTTCATATCGATGGTCGCAAGATATTTGTCTCAGCAAGCATCGGCATTGCCCTCAGTTCCACTGGCAGGACTCCGGAAGAACTTCTAAACAATGCGGACACCGCCATGTATCAAGCCAAGACCAACGGTAAAGCACGGTTTGAATTCTTCAATGAGGGATTGCGCAAGTTGGTCGTCACTCGCTTTGAGATCGAAACCGGTCTGCGCAAAGCCATCGACACCCACCAGCTGGTGCTTTACTACCAGCCGATCGTTGCGGCCAGCGATTCTCGGCTTTGTGGTTTGGAGGCACTCGTTCGCTGGAATCATCCCGAACGCGGGCTGATTCTCCCAGGCGAGTTCATTCCCGTTGCCGAGGAAAGCGACCTCATCGTCCTCCTTGGGCGCTGGGTTCTGGTCGAGGCTTGCCGTCAGATGGCCGAATGGCAGAAGACCTTTGCTTCCGGCCCTTCTCTCACAATCAGTGTGAATGTCTCCGCCCGGCAATTGAGCGATCCCCGCCTGATGGAGGATGTGCAGTTTGCTCTCGCCGAATCCGGACTGAATCCCAAGTCGCTGGCGCTTGAGATGACAGAAAGCTCCATCATGGGAGATACCAAGCAAACCCTGGAGATCCTTGACCGGCTGAAGGCGATGAAAATCCGGCTCCAAATTGACGACTTCGGAACTGGATACTCTTCGTTGAGTCGTCTCCAGCGGTTGCCATTCGACGATCTCAAGATCGACCGTTCTTTCATTCGTGATCTGAGCGCCGGAAACAGTAGCGCGGATATTGTGAAAGCCATCATGCAACTGGCGCACTCCCTCAAACTCGAAGTGGTCGCTGAGGGTGTGGAGACGGAGGAACAGTTATCCAGCTTGCGCCAATTAGGCTGCGATTACATGCAGGGGTTCCTGTTTTCAAAACCAGTCGACGCTGAAGCAGCCGCGGGGTTGTACCGGGAGGCTTGCGAGGCCGACCCCTTCTCTCTTGCATCTGCGCTTCTGTGACAGCATCGCAATGCGCTCGAAGGGCGAATTGATCATGTCGGGGACGCGCTACTAAGAGGCGTCGGGGGATTCATTACGCGCGCGCGCGATGGACTTGCGACGGCGGTGCAGCCTCTTTCTGAACCAGGTAGCCATCGACCGCTGAAGCCGCCTTGCGCCCTTCCGCGATCGCCCAGACTACCAGCGACTGGCCACGCCGCATGTCGCCCGCGGCAAAGATGCCATCGACCGAAGACATGTAATCGGTGGTAGCCACGTTGCCGCGCGAATCGACCGCCACGCCCAGTTGCTCAATCATGCCGTTGCGCACCGGTCCAAGGAAACCCATTGCGAGCAAAACGAGATCGACATCAAGGGTGAACTCCGAGCCTGCGATCGCCTCGAACTTCGGTGGCGCCCCCACCCGCGTAGCGTGCAACTGTTGCACTTCACCGCTCTCATTTCCGGTGAAACGGATACTGTTGATGCTCCAGTCCCGAATGCCACCTTCTTCGTGCGCACTCTCTGTACGGAGTTGCAAGGGCCACAGTGGCCATGGCGTGGAGGCTGCGCGCAAATCCGGGGGCTTCGGCATAATCTCGAACTGGTGCACGCTCTTTGCACCCTGACGATGACTCGTCCCCAGGCAGTCTGCGCCGGTGTCGCCGCCGCCAATGATCAGCACGCGCTTGCCCGCGGCGCAAATGGATGCTTCCGGGTCGATAAAGTCGCCTTCATTGCGGCGATTCTGCTGGGGCAGAAACTCCATTGCGTAGTGAATGCCCTTGAGCTCGCGTCCGGGAATCGAGAGGTTGCGCGGATGCTCTGCGCCTCCGCAGAGAAGGATTGCGTCGTAGTGGCCGGTTAGCGCATCGACCGGCACATTCACGCCCACGTGTGCATTCGTTAGGAAGGTGACGCCTTCGGCGCGCATCTGTTCAATGCGGCGATCGATGACATGCTTTTCCAGCTTGAAGTTGGGAATCCCGTAGCGGAGCAACCCACCGATGCGGTCATTTTTCTCGAAGACCGTCACCGAGTGTCCGGCGCGGCGCAACTGCTGCGCGGCGGCCAAACCAGAAGGTCCACTTCCGACCACAGCCACGCGCTTGCCGGTGTTGTGCTCCGGCGGTTCGGGGTGAATCCAACCCTCGTCCCATCCTCGCTCCACGATGCTGCGCTCGATCAGCTTAATCGAGACGGGCGGTGAAGTGATGCCCAGTACGCAGGACGCTTCGCATGGCGCGGGGCAAATGCGTCCGGTAAATTCCGGGAAGTTATTGGTCGCGTGCAGGCGGCGAACAGCGCTCTGCCAGCGGCCGTTGTACACCAGGTCGTTCCAATCGGGGATGAGATTGTTGACCGGGCAGCCGGTATGGCAGAAGGGGACACCGCAGTCCATGCAGCGTGCGCCCTGGTCGCGCTGCTTCTCTTCGGGGAATGGTTCGTAGATTTCAAACCAGTCTTGCACCCGATCTTCCACCTTGCGGCGGACCGGCTGTTCGCGTTCGATTTCAAGAAATCCAGTGATCTTACCCATGATGTGCCTCCGCAGTAGCCGTCACAGGAGGCGACGAAAGAATCTGTGGCGAATATTCCGATTCAACGCGAGGCACTCCGAGCACACGCTTGTATTCGTGCGGGAAAACCTTGATGAATCGCCGTTGTGCTTCTGCCCAATGTTCCAGGATCCATGCGGCGCGCGGACTACCGGTCAGATCGCGATGGCGTTCAAGCAGCCCTCTCACCTCGGCGACATCTTCCTCGCTCGTGAGAGGCTCCAGATCGACGCTGGACTTGTTGCAACGGCGCGATGAAAAGTCACCCTGATCGTCATAAACAAAAGCGCGCCCCCCGCTCATACCCGCCGCGAAGTTGCGACCCGTCGCGCCAATCACTACTACGAGGCCGTTGGTCATGTACTCGCAGCCGTGGTCCCCCACGCCTTCTACAACTGCTGTCGCGCCAGAGTTGCGCACCGCGAATCGCTCGCCCGCGATTCCATTCAGGAATGCTTCTCCGCTGGTCGCTCCGTACAAAACCACGTTGCCGACAAGGATGCTCTCTTCCGGCAGGAAGCTTGAGGTCTTCGGCGGATAAGCGATAATGCGCCCGCCCGAAAGACCCTTGCCGACATAATCGTTGGCATCGCCTTCGAGCTCAAGCGTCACGCCTGTGGGCACAAACGCGCCAAAGCTTTGCCCCGCTGATCCGGCGAACTTGAAATGAATCGTTTCGTCCGGGAGTCCCGCCGAGCCGTAGCGCCGCGCGATCTCGCCGCCCAGCATGCCACCGACTGTGCGGTGAACATTGCGAATGGCGAAGCTCCCCGCGACAGGTGTCTTTGACTCGAGAGCCGGCGCAGCCTTGGCGATCAACGCATGGTCAAGCGCCTGATCGAGCCCATGATCCTGCGCCTGCATCTTGCGCCGCGCCACGCGCGAAGGCACCGTGGGCACGTAAAGAATCGCGGAGAGATCTATGCCTTTCGCCTTCCAGTGCGCATCGGCGATCGAGGCGTCGATCCTATCCACGCGGCCCACCATCTCGTCGACGGTGCGGAAGCCGAGTTTGGCCATGTGCTGCCGCATCTGTTCTGCGATAAAGAAGAAAAAGTTGATCACGTGCTCCGGCTGTCCACTGAAGCGTGCGCGCAGCACCGGGTCCTGCGTCGCGATGCCCACGGAGCAAGTGTTCAGGTGGCACTTGCGCATCATGATGCAGCCCATTGTGATGAGCGGCGTTGTCGCGAAGCCATATTCCTCGGCTCCCAGCAGCGCAGCGATCACCACATCGCGGCCGGTCTGCAGTTTGCCGTCGGTCTGGACTTTGATTCGACCGCGCAGGTCGTTGAGCAAAAGCACTTGCTGTGTTTCCGCCAGGCCAAGTTCCCACGGCAGCCCGGCGTGCTTGATCGAGCTTAGAGGCGAAGCGCCCGTTCCGCCGTTGTCGCCCGAGATGAGCACCACGTCGGCGTGCGCTTTTGAGACGCCCGCGGCCACTGTACCCACACCCGCTTCCGAAACGAGCTTGACCGCGATGCGCGCCTTCGGGTTGACATTCTTCAGGTCGAAAATGAGCTGGGCCAAATCCTCAATTGAATAAATGTCATGGTGCGGCGGCGGAGAAATCAATCCCACGCCAGGAATCGAGTGACGTGTCTTCGCAATGACCTCGTCAACCTTGTGACCCGGCAACTGCCCGCCTTCGCCCGGCTTCGCACCCTGGGCCATCTTGATCTGCAATTCGTCGGCATTCACAAGATAGTTGGTCGTCACGCCAAATCGGCCGCTAGCCACCTGTTTCACTGCACTCCGGCGCGAGTCGCCGTTGGCGTCCCGCTTAAATCGCTCTTCGTCTTCGCCGCCCTCGCCGGTGTTTGACATGCCGCCCAAACGGTTCATCGCGATAGCAAGCGTCTCGTGTGCTTCCTTACTAATAGACCCAAAGCTCATCGCTCCGGTCGTGAACCGCTTCACGATCTCCTTCGCCGGCTCGACTTCCTCAAGAGGAATCGGCTCGTCGGCATATTTCAGTTTCAACAGTCCACGCAATGTGCAGAGATGGCGATTCTGATCGTCAAGCAGATCGGTATATTCCTGAAAAGTCGCGGGATTGTTCTGCCGCACGGCATGCTGCAGTTTGCTGATGGTCAGCGGATTCAGAAGGTGATATTCGCCGCCTTCGCGATATTGGTAGTGCCCGCCAACAACAAGCTCCGTCTCTGACTCTGTGAGCGGCTGAAAAGCATAGCTGTGCTTCATCTGTGCTTCGCGCGCCAGCACGTCGAGCCCCACACCTTCAATGCGGGAGGCTGTTCCTGCGAAGTAGGCATCGACGAGGGCTTGATTCAAGCCGACGGCTTCAAACACCTGCGCGCCACGATAGCTTTGCAGCGTGCTGATGCCCATCTTCGAAAACGTTTTGAGCAAGCCCTTGTTGATGGCCTTGATGAAGTTCTTTTCCGCGTGATTGCCGGTGATGTTGTGCGGCAACAAACCACGTCGTTTCAGATCGTGCAATGACTCGATGGCGAGATAGGGATTAATGGCGCTTGCGCCGTAGCCGATCAGCAGAGCGAAGTGCATTACTTCGCGCGGCTCGCCGCTCTCAATGATGAGCGCAACCTGGGTCCGGGTCTTCTCTCGCACGAGGCGATTGTGAACTGCGGCCATTGCCAGCAGGCTGGGAATCGGCGCGTAAGTCGGATCGACGCCGCGATCGGAGAGAATGAGCAGCGTATAGCCCGACGCCACCGCATGGGCCGCGCGGTTGCTCAAGTCATCCAGTGAATGCTTGAGTCCGGTTTCGCCATCGGCGGCGCGAAACAGTGCCGGCAGCGTAGTTGCCAGCAGATCGCCTGAAGAAACACGCCGCAGCTTTTCAAGGTCGCGATTGGTCAGCAGCGGATGCGGCAGTTTCAGCGTGTGGCAATTGTCGGGAGCTTCATCCAGAATGTTGCGCTCCGTGCCGATATAGCTGATTAGGGACATCACCAGCTCTTCGCGAATCGGATCGACAGGCGGATTCGTGACCTGGGCAAAAAGCTGTTTGAAATAGTTGAACAGCGGTTGTGGACGATCCGAAAGGCAGGCCAGTGGCACATCGGTGCCCATCGACCCGACTGGCTCCTCGCCCTTCGCGCCCATCGGCCCAAGCAGGATGCGCATGTCTTCTTCGCTGTAGCCGAATGCGCGCTGGCGCCGCAACAATGTCTCCGGATTCGATGCGATGGTGCGCGAAGGCTCGGGCAGTTGTTCCAGAGAGACCTGCTGCTCTTCGAGCCACTTTCCATAAGGCTGGCGCGCCGCCAACTGCTCCTTGATTTCAGCGTCCGAAATAATTCGCTTCTGTATCGTGTCGACTAGGAACATGCGGCCTGGTTGCAGGCGGCCTTTTTTGCGCACATCTTCCGCCGGCACTTCGAGCACGCCGGCTTCAGAGGCCAGCACCACCAGGTCATCCTTGGTCACGATGTAGCGGCCGGGGCGCAGCCCGTTCCGATCGAGGGTCGCGCCAATCACGCGCCCGTCGGTGAACGCGATCGCCGCCGGTCCGTCCCACGGCTCCATCAGCGAGGCGTGGTACTCGTAGAATGCGCGCTTATCCTCATTCATGTCGGGATTGCCCGACCACGCCTCGGGTATGAGCATCGCCATCACGTGGGGCAGGGAACGGCCCGACTGATACAAGAATTCAACCGCATTATCGAGCGAAGCGGAATCGCTGCCTCCCGGCACAATCACCGGAAACAGCTTTCCAATCTGATCGCCGTGCAATGGGCTTTCGAGCACCGATTGGCGCGCGTTCATCCAGCTCACATCGCCGCGAATGGTATTGATTTCGCCGTTGTGCGCCACATAGCGATAAGGGTGCGCCAGCTTCCAGCTCGGAAATGTGTTGGTGGAAAATCGCTGGTGGACAAGGCAGAGCGCGCTCGCCACAAGTGGATTGGCGAGCTCGAAGTAAAACTTCTCGATCTGCGGAGCCAGCATCAGTCCCTTGTACACGATGGTGCGACACGAAAACGACGGAACGAAAAAGTCGTCCTTGCCCTCGATTTCAGACTCGAAAATCTCGTTCTCGGTTCGGCGTCTCACGCGGTAGAGGAGCCGCTCGAACGCCTCTTCGTCGAGATCCGTCGGGCGACCGACAAACAGCTGCTCAATGTAAGGCTGCGAGGCACGCGCTTCGCGGCCAATCGCGTCCCCATTCACCGGCGTATCGCGCCAGCCAAGGACAGTCAGGCCCTCCTCCTGCGCGATACGCTCGAAAACACCCTCACATTGCAGGCGGCTGCTCTTGTCCACCGGCAGAAAACACATGGCCACGCCGTAGGCGCCGGCCTCAGGCAACTGGATGCCCAGTTCGCCGCACTCCCGGGCGAAAAAAACATGCGGAATCTGGATCAGGATTCCCGCTCCGTCGCCCGTCTCGGGGTCGCACCCGGCGGCGCCGCGATGCGTCAGGTTGATCAGCACCTCGAGCCCCTTGCGGATGATCTCGTGGCTCTTTTCGCCCCGGATGTTGGCAACAAGTCCCATCCCGCAGGCGTCGTGCTCATGATGCGGATGGTAGAGCCCCTGCGGTTTCGGTGTGCGGTGACGGCTGTTCGATCGGCCCATTGGATCCATAGCAACCTTCTTGATCTGCAAAGTAGAGACAGTCGTGTCGCTCAGACTCCGAAATACACAACCGCCTTAGCGTTCCGCACTCGGAATCACCAAAGAAATCTTTCAAGAGGTCCATCAATATGGACCGCACTGCGCCTGGGGTTCGCTGGATTCTTTAATATAAATGAAAAATTATTGAATCGCATTAGCCATTCAAAAGCCATTTGGAATCAATGGTCATTGGTGAAATCTAAAGCCGGCAAATCAGCAGTTCCCGCTCGTAGATCATCTCCGGCGGCAAATTGTCATGCAGGCTGATGAACAATTCCTCGTGCGCCATCACTTCTTTGCGCCAGGCCGTGCGGTCCACGGCCATCAACTCGTCGAACCTCTCGCGGGAGAATTTCAGGCCGCTCCAATCGATGTCCTCATAGCGCGGAACCCAGCCAATCGGCGTTTCGCGCCCTTGCGATCGGCCATGCACGCGCTCGACGATCCAGCGCAACACGCGCATGTTCTCGCTGAAACCCGGCCACAAAAACTTCCCGCCCTCATCCTTCCGGAACCAGTTCACATGAAAGATGCGCGGCGTGACATCGAGCTGGCGTTGCATGCGGATCCAATGCCGGAAGTAGTCCCCCATGTGATAGCCGCAGAAGGGAAGCATGGCCATCGGATCGCGTCGCACCTGACCCACCGCGCCCGTTGCCGCCGCAGTCGTCTCCGAGCCCATGGTCGCTCCCGCGTAGACACCGCTCGACCAGTTGAAGGACTGATAGACCAGCGGCAACGTTGTTGAACGCCTGCCCCCGAAGATAATTGCGCTGATCGGCACCCCATCCGGCGACTCCCAGTCCGGATCGATGCTGGGGCATTGCGACGCAGGCGCCGTGAAGCGGCCGTTGGGATGAGCCGCCGTGCGCCCCGTCGCCTTTCCAATCTCTGGCGTCCAGTGCTCGCCGCGCCAATCCAGGCACTCCGCGGGCGGGTTGTCCGTCATGCCCTCCCACCACACCCCGCCATCGGGCGTCAGCGCGACATTGGTGAAAATCGAATTTCGTGCCAGCGTCGCCATCGCCGTGGGATTGGTTCTTGTTCCGGTCCCAGGGGCCACACCGAAGAACCCCGCCTCTGGGTTGATGGCGCGCAGATGCCCTTTAGCATCGGGTCGAATCCATGCAATGTCATCGCCCACTGTCCACACTTTCCAGCCCTTCATCGCGGCAGGAGGAATCAGCATGGCGAAGTTGGTCTTTCCGCAAGCCGAAGGAAAAGCCGCAGCCACGTAGGTCTTCTCGCCCTCAGGATTTTCGACGCCGAGAATCAGCATGTGCTCGGCCATCCAACCCTCATCGCGCGCAATGTTCGACGCAATCCGCAGGGCAAAGCATTTCTTGCTCAGCAGGGCATTGCCGCCGTAGCCCGAGCCATACGACCAGATCTCCCGGCTCTCAGGAAAATGCACAATGTATTTCGTCTCATTGCAGGGCCACGGCACATCGGGTTCGCCAGGCTTCAGCGGCATGCCGACAGAATGCATACACGGCACCACGCGCTTCTCGTCCTTGTCGATTTCCGCGAACACGTCTGCGCCAATTCTTGCCATTGTCCGCATCTGCGCCACCACGTAGGCCGAGTCCGTGAGCTGCACGCCGATTCCCGACAACGGCGAACCGATCGGCCCCATGCTGAACGGCAGCACATACATCGTGCGTCCCTGCATCGATCCGCGAAACAGTTGCTTCAGCCGCCGCCGCATGACGTAGGGGTCTTCCCAGTTGTTTGTCGGCCCGGCAGCCGTGCGCGAGAAGGAACAGATAAACGTCCGGTCCTCCACCCGCGCCACGTCGCCGGGGACAGACCGAGCATAAAAACAGCCCGGCCATTTCTTCTGGTTCAGCCGGATGAAAGTCCCCGTATCAATCAGGCCCTCGCAGATCGCATCGTATTCGGCCTTCGAGCCGTCGACCCAATGGATGGCATCGGGCCGGCAAAGATCGGCCATCTTTTCCACCCAGCGAATCAGGTGCTTGTTCGTGGTGGGTGGCGTGGTGTTCGAGAGAGGCTCGCTTGCAATCGCGGACTGCTTCATGCGCTGGTTTCATCTCCTGCCGAGGAACTTGCATGTCTGCGGCGGCGCCGTTGTCCCGCATCGGACGGCGATTTCCATAAAGATAACAGCAACGGCGGGTCAATCGGCATTGTGCCTCTGCGGCTTCAGGTTGATTCCCTTGCAGAGCGAGGTTGCATTTGATATCAATGAATCGCCCCAGCGGGAGTGCATGGAATCCATTTCAAAATTTCCTCGGGTCACCTTGCACTTCAATACGCACACGCTTTTCTTGCCCGTGATTCTCCTAGTCTCCGGCTTGATGACGTCGAATGACGCGTGGGCCCAGACAGCGCAATCTATCTCGGAATTACATCGCAGCTTTGCCAATCCGCCGGACTCGAGCCGCATCATGATGCGCTGGTGGTGGTTCGGGCCTGCCGCAACAAACTCCGAAATCACCCGCGAACTGGAGCAGATGAAGGCTGCCGGCATCGGCGGCGTTGAGATCGCCAATCTGTATCCGCTCGCGCTTGACGATCCCCAAACAGGATTCCACAACACGCCGTTTCTCTCGCCCGAGCATCTTGCAGCGTTAGGCTTTGCCGCTCAGGAAGCGCGCCGCCTCGGCCTTCGTGTCGATGTGACGTTGTGCAGCGGCTGGCCATTTGGCGGCCCACATATTCCAGTCACCGAATCCGCCGGCAAACTGCGGGTCGAGACAAACACTATTCCGGCTGGCGCAACCTTCGCGCTTGCGCCGCACATCGACACAGGCGAATCGCTCATCACGGCATTTCTTGTTCCCGATCCCCCTTCCTCCGACGAACTCGCGCACGCCGAGCCGCTCTCCACCCCAGTCGCGGGCAGATACACCTTTCCCGCTTCCGACCAACCGCGCAAGCTTGTCTGCTTCATTGCGAGTCGCACGGGCATGATGGTGAAAAGGCCGTCCATTGGAGCCGAGGGATTTGTGCTCGATCACTATGACCCGGCTGCGGTCCAGAATCACCTCCATGCGGTCGGCGACCGGCTCCTGTCAGCCTTCGGCGACCACCCTCCCTACGCCGTCTTCAGCGACAGTCTTGAAGATTACGGCTCCGATTGGAGTCCCGCCCTGCTCGACGAATTCGAGCGGCGCCGAGGATACGATCTTCGTCCCCATCTTCTTGCTCTCATCGAAGACATCGGCCCGGAAACAGCCGCAATCCGTCACGACTGGGGTCTTACTCTTACCGAGATGGCGAACGACGCCTTTCTCAAGCCGATTCATGCATGGGCCGAAGCGAATTACACCCAGTTCCGCTCGCAAACCTACGGCTACCCGCCGGTGACGTTATCGAGCAATCGCTTTGAAGACCTTCCCGAAGGCGAAGGCAAAGCGACCTTCATGATGGATCGAGAATTCTCCGACACGCGCTGGGCCGCATCGGCAGGCCATCTTTTTCATCGGCCGGTCATTTCCTCGGAGACATGGACGTGGCTGCATTCGCCTGCCTTCCGCGCCACTCCGCTCGACATGAAGGCCGAAGCCGATCTTCATTTTCTGCAGGGTATCAACCAACTCGTTGGCCACGGCTGGCCCTACTCGCCGCCCTCCGCAGCCGAGCCCGGTTGGCGCATGTATGCGGCGGCAGCTTTCGATGCCCATAACCCCTGGTTCTTTGCCATGCCCGACCTGACGCGCTATTTGCAACGCGTCAGCTTTGCGCTGCGCCAGGGAGAGCCCGCCAATGACGTGGCGCTCCTGCTGCCGAACGATGATGTGTGGGCCTCGTTTCGCGCAACGATCGCGAAACGCCAATCGCCCACGTCGGCGGCAGGCTTCGATGAGTCGGGTTCGAACGTGAGCGTCGATGAGTCGATGGACAAGTTTCTTGGCAAGCAAGTCATCGCGCAGATTCTCGATGCCGGATTCAATCTCGATTTCATTGATGCCGACGCTATCGACAACGTTGGTATTCCTTACAAGGTCCTCGTCCTCCCGAACGTCGATCGGCTACGGCCCGCGACTTACGAAAAGATTCTTGCCTTTGCGCAAAAAGGCGGAATCGTGATCGCCACGCGTCGCCTGCCCGGCACTGCTCCCGGCTTCTTGCATGCCGCCGAACAATCGGCGCGCATCAACGAGCTCTCGCAGCAGCTCTTTCACGGCGGCATTCTTTCGGCGCATTTTGTTGAGGACGAATCCCGCCTCGGTGCGGAACTCGCGGAGGATGCCGCGCCTGACATGACACTGACACCTCGCTCGCCGGAGATCGGCTTCATTCACCGCAAATTCTCCGGGGGTGATCTGTACTTCGTCGCCATCACGTCGAACGAGGTGAAACATGTCCACGTGCATTTCCGTGATGGCGCAAAACACGCAGAGATGTGGGATGCTTTTACTGGCGAGGTTACTGGCCTTCCTGATCCAACCAACATTGCACTCGATCTCGCGCCGTACGAGTCGCGCCTCATCTTTTTTTCGAACGATGCGAAACCGCCTCAGCCCGAACCAGCGCGTCGAGAATCAGTCCTCACCGATCTTTCCCAGCAGTGGAAGGTCACCTTCAGCGATACCGGAATCACGAGCCAAATGGATCGCCTTGAAACGTGGACAAACGACACTCGGACGGAATTCTTTTCGGGCAAAGCCGTCTATGAGAAAACTCTTGAACTTCAGCCCAGCCAAATCGCTCAAGGCGCTCGCCTCCTCCTCGATTTTGGCACCGCGGAACCAGAGCCTCTACCATCGCCACCGGGGCAACACAACACGCGCGCCTATCTCGACCCGCCCATCCGCGAAGTCGCAGAAGTCTATGTCGACGGCAAGCGCGCCGGCGTAGTCTGGCGTCCGCCTTATCGCATCGACGTCACGGGATTCCTTCATGCCGGCTCCAACCAACTGCGCATCGTCGTCGCCAACACAGCGATCAACGAATTGGCCGGCCAGTCGCTGCCCGATTATCGGCTTTTGTGGGGCCGCTACGGTATGCGTTTCGTCCCCCAGGGCATGGATGACCTGCATCCATTGCCATCCGGCCTCCTTGGTCCCATCACGCTCGTCGAGTCCACGCCCGTCCAATAGCCAATCGCCATTTTCCAGATTTTAAGAAATCGCCAAACTCTTCTCTTGCGGCCAAATCGCGCCAACAGCTAGACTCCTCCCCATGACGAAACTGCACCGTTCCCATGTCCTGTTCGCCTCTCTGTTGTTTCTAGCCGCAACATGCAGCCAAGCGCAGGACTGGGCCAAGGCACGCCTCGATGCTTCCCCGCGTCATCATGAATATGTCTCGCTCAAGCGCGACACGCGTACATTGCAGGCATTCGTCGTCTACCCCGAGGTCAAAGAAAAGGCTCCGGTCGTCATTCTGATCCACGAGATCTTCGGTCTCTCCGATTGGGCGAAAGAAATGGCCGACGAATTGGCCGCCGAGGGCTTCATCGTAGTCGCCCCCGATCTGCT